>Ga0209535_1001045_pt1 | contig 19006 bp, 19 predicted proteins | sample LinPmetageLP28_FD_184041 | JGI IMG/M metagenome (GOLD analysis project Ga0209535, IMG submission 184041) | Marine viral communities from the Pacific Ocean - LP-28 (SPAdes) (version 2) | ecosystem: Environmental > Aquatic > Marine > Oceanic | place: Pacific Ocean | collected 2009-08-22
GGTTGACTTCTGCTGTTGTAAATGACACAATGACTTTGGCCATTGATTCAACAGTGGCTACATTAACAGGTTCACAGACTTTGACAAACAAAGTTTTAACTAATCCAACAATTAACGCATTCAGTGGTACAGGTAACGGAAGTATTACAGGTTCATTGAGTATTATAACAACAACTACAGATGATTCATTTTTAATCACGACTACGGAAGCATCAAACAATGCCGGCCCGGTCATTACATTAAAAAGAAATAGTAGCAGTCCTGCTGATGCAGACTACCTAGGTAGGATCAAATTCAAAGGTGAGAATGACGCAGATCAGGAAGTGCAGTATGGATCGATCTCAGGAAAAATCGTAGATGCATCTGATGGCACTGAAGACGGTGCGATAGAATTCAATGTGAAGAAAGCAGGTTCGAACACCATTGCACTGAGATTGAACAGTGACGAATTAAAATTATTAAACGGCACAACCCTAGATGTAGATGGAGCAGGTATATTCGCAGGATCAGTTACAGCGACTTCGGTTACAACAAATGACATTGTGTCTAATGGATCAAATGCAGACATCACTATTGATACTGCAGGTACAGGTAACATTAATTTGACAGCAGGTGCTGACGTGATCATTCCAACCAATATAGGTTTACAGTTTACAGATGCAAATGAAAAAATTGAATCAGATGGTTCAAAACTTACAATCACATCAGGTGGTACAGCATTTGCACTACCAACAGCAGACGGAGATGACGGACAGGCACTTGTAACAAACGGTGCAGGAGTATTAGCGTTTAGCACAGTCGCGGCGGCATCGGCCAGTGATGACGGGGCGGCAAAAGTTATATCTAACAAGCGGATCACATCGACTGCTAGAACAGTTGACTCATTTCATAAAACTTTCCAAGACAGTGTTTTATACTATGCTGTAACAAATGATCATAACGAGGACTGCATAAATGTCCAAAAAGTATCTGTTTGTCACAACGACACTGGAGCATTTATATCAAGTGCAGGTATCGTATCAAAAGCATCAACAACAATGACTGCGTTCACAACAACGCTAGACAACGACATGGTAAGAGTAAAAGCCGCAAGTTCAAATGCTGTTGGAGGCACACTATCTTTCTATAAAATAGGACTTGGTGACAATACATCAACAGGTACATCGGGCAATGTAGTCATTTCACAGAATGCAGATGTTGACTCTGCATCTGAATCACTTGTCACTTTCACACACGCAACTTTCAGAGGTGCAAAACTTTTTATTTCAGTCAACAACAACGCCAAAACTGAGATAGGAAACACAGAAGCATTGGTGGTACACGATGGATCAGATGCTTTTATTGTACAATTTGGTGGCATAGATTCAGGCAATGATCCACTGCTTACATTGTCAGCGGCAATCAGTGGAGATAACGTTGTTATATCGGCCGCTGGACTTGAACCTAACTTGAGGGTGACTGTCCATGCAATAATGTTAAAGGACACAATGACAAGTAACGACGGCAAATTCGTTAATGCAGAAGCAATAGCACCTGTTACAGTATCATCATCAGCAACAGAAATAGACACAATAGTAGAGTCTACTAGTAACGGTGCTGTTTACTACACAGTTAGTAAAAATGCAACAGAAGGATCATTCGCAGTGAACGAGGTGTTTGTAGCACTGGGTTCAGGTGAGGCAACAGTTTCAGTAGGAGCCTATGTCAGTACAAAAGGCACCAACCAACTGGAATTCACAACAGACTACAAAGACGATGCTGAGAACTCCGGACAACTTTTGGCCGCGGCGACATCTGGTTCTAACACAACTGTAAGTGCATACAGAATAAATCTACTAGCAACGTAATAAATACAGTACATTAACAACAATCATGCGGGAGAAATGGAACCATGACAACACGTAACTTTAGAGTTAACAACGGATTAGAAGTAGGTGATATCTCGATATCAGCTTCAACTAATAAAATAACAGGCGGAGCAACCGCGGCACCAAGTGCTGACGGAGACTTCTCAAACAAGAAATATGTAGACGATTCAATTGCCGCGATATCAACAACTGCGATATCGGCAGGGAACTCGAGTGCAACAATAACAGATTCAGGATCAAATGGCCAATTGGCAGTAGTTTGTGACGGAAACACTGAATTAACAGTAACTGACGCAGGTGTAAGAGTACACGGAAACTTCACAGTTGACGGAACTGAAACAGTAATTAACACTGCTACACTTTCAGTTGAGGATAACATCATCGAAGTAAACAGAAACATATCAGCAAACTCTGGTATGCCAGCTTACTCGGGATTAAAAGTCAACAGAGGTCAAACATCAAGTGCAACAGAAGAAGATCTTTTCTGGGTATGGGATGAAGGCTTTGCAGATGACGGAACAACTATCCACGGTAACGCAGGTGGTGCCTGGACGGCATTAAGAGCATCAACAGGTGCAGACAATGCCTCAGAAATTACAGCAACTGAAACAAATTTAGTTGATTTAAGATGTAATGTGGTACACGCCCTAGCAACTTCGGCTCAATATGCGGACGTTGCCGAGCGTTTCGAAGCAGACGCTCCTATGACGGCAGGTGCAGTAGTAATGGTAGGCGGTTCAGCAGAGATCACGGAAACAACATCAGAATTATCAGATGAAGTTTTTGGTGTCATATCTGATCAGCCAGCTTACGCCATGAACGCAGGTGCAGGTAACAACGATTCACATCCATTTGTTGCAATGACAGGTAGAACACCAGTTAGAGTAACAGGTGCAGTGACTAAAGGTCAAAGATTAGTCAGTTCATCAGTTAAAGGTTGTGCAAGAGTGGCCGCTACAGGCGAAACAATTTCACCTTTCCATGTAATTGGGAGGGCACTAGAAGGCTCGACTGACGAAGGAATTAAATTGGTAAATTGTGCAGTGAGAACAAACAACTAATAAATATTAATACTTTTTAGTAGAATTAAAGGCCTTGTAGAAATACCGGGCCTTTTTTTTATGACTTTACAAACAGACTTCTCAGACAAAAATGGCATACATATTCCCCATGGGGAATACAGTTGCAACTATGATATTCTCGAGGAATATTTACGTGGAAAACATTTACATAGAATAATAGATGTTGGTGCATGGTGGGGACCATGGTCGCTATATTGGCAATCCCGTGCAGAGAAAATTGAAATTTTTGAACCAAACAAAAAGATCTTGCCAATGTTAGAAAATAATATTTCAAAATTTTCTAATTGTACTTTGCACAAAATAGCGTTGGGTAACTCGCAGGGCAAGGTGTCAATGGAATATAAATTACACTCAGGAACTAATTATATCACAAAATTAAGTGGTGATATCGATATTACAACACTAGACAGTTTTAAATTTGATAACGTGGATGTCATTAAAATTGATGTTGAAGGTTATGAAATTTCGGTTCTTGAAGGTGCAAGGGAAACAGTGATGAGAGAAAAACCAATAATTCAAATAGAAGCAAATAAATTGGGGAAAAGATACGGTCACAGCAAAATGGACATACTTAAAATGCTTACAGGATGGGGGATGAAAAGATTAGTTAAAAAATGGCCCGATCAGATATGGGCGTTTTAAACTATTAAATCAAGAATAGTTTGAAGTTTACCTTTGATAGCTTTGTTGTTCAAAGTGTTCTTTAAACCCATGTGTAGATTTTTCGGCCAGCACTCGAATGCACACCAACAATATCCGGAATGTTCTTCATTTAGTTTTGGAATAAACTCACCGTCTACGGCAATCAGATATGTGTGAAAGAAAAATTTTTGATCATTTGATGTAAACATTTCCAAAGGAATTACTTTCTTAAACTTTGGAGTAACGCCTACTTCTTCGTCAACTTCCCTTTTTAATCCTTCAAAAGCACTTTCGGAATATTTGGCTTGTCCGCCAACTAATCCCCACATTCCTTGTGTTTTTTTTGCAGTTCTCTGTAAGAACAAAAAACGTTTGGTGCTAGTAGAATAGAATAATGCGCCGGAACAAATTATATTTTCTTTCATGCTGTATTATAACAATTAATACTTAATTTATCAAGGGGTAGTTGCATCTTGGCCCGAAGCATCGTCGTTTGCCGTAAACCCACCGTCTAATACTATGCTCCAATTGCCTTGCTGGTATATTCCCTCATATGATTTGACCCATTCTGTGCCGTTGAATCTATATTGAATGCCTGTGTTCAAGTTGGTAACATAATGTTGTGTTGAGTCTGGATCCGAAGCATCAAAGGCTATGTTCCATTTGCCTGTTGTACTGTTATATTCAATAATATCACCAACAGTTGCTACAAGTGTACCCCAAGTTGCACTCTGGTAGGTTGATGTTGAATCTCCTACATCATTTATCACCAAATATCTATCACCGTTAACAGGTGTACCTGGATCGAATGTTGCAGGATTGACTATTTTCTTCACTGAGGTTAATGAATTATTAGGAATAGTGTCACCGTCAATGTTGTACAACAAGATAGTGTCATCCAACGTGGTCTTGCTGATTGTACCAACTATCTCATTCCCGTTTGGTTGTGTAAGTCTTATTTGTGATGTGCCGTTTGTTACTTTTCCATATTGATCTAATAAAATTTTCCAGTTAACAGCAGGGCCAAATGTTTCAAACGGATCTGCTAGTCCTGGATCGTTGGCTCCTGTTTGGAACCCGTCTCCTCCGGATTTCACGTTTACACCAGTTGTACCTAATAATCTCAACTGGTTTCCTGATACTAATAATCCAAAATTGTTTGGTGTGATGTAACTTCTTGACGTTAATTCTCCGTCTATCAATCCTTTTGCTATTCCACCGTCATCATCGTATATGCTCATTATAATCTTTTGTATAACACCCAGCTTCTTGACCTTAACAGGCGGTGATAACCATATTGGCATACTAAAAGTAAGTGTGGCAACGTCTATTTCTGTGTCTGCACCAACAGGAATGGTTCTTGAACTAAATGTAATTCCTGTAAGTTCAACGTAGCTTAACGATGTCCAATCTATGTAATTGTCTGTCTTTTGTATTTCAAAATCAGGATTAAACAAATATAATATCTGTTCCATTATTTGTAATTTTTGATCTGTGTTAGTAGTCCAAATATCTGCGGAAACGTCTAACCTAAACGGTGACGGCATCACTTTCTCGACTGTGTACCCTGCACCCAACTGATTAGTGTAATTTCCATCTGAATCAACATCTCTTTCTCTCAAATGTTGTTTTTCAATGTGATAAGGATTTTGCATTCTTTCCCTGTCATAATTTAATTCTCTAACATATGCGGCAATCCTCGGTGCATACTGTAAAGCATTCTCACTATTATTTCTAAGAATGTTTGCAACCTGTCTTGTTGGATCTCCGTAGACCACAGGCACCGCTCTTAGATCTACTGTACCATCTTTTCCTCGGCCTTGTTCAACAGAGAAATTACTCAAAATCCTAATAAATTGAGTTAAAAACTTCCTAACTTGTCCTTCGTAAAAGTGTAACATTTTTAATTGTCAGCCTTTGGTTTCAATGCATTAGACAAAGATTGTCTTTGTTTAGTTGTCAATCCATTGATGGTAGATTCGGTGGTATTATTCACAAAACTTGTTTTATAATTACTTCTAGAATCATTATTTGTTGTAGTTATTCTAACGCTATCTTCTATTTTAACCCATCTGGCACCGTCATAACGGAATAGTCTATTTGGCAAAAAGTCAGTTCTCAAGAAGTAGTCACCTTTATCAATATTGGCATTAGGGAAACTAATACCAAATCCGGCAGGATTGCCATTTGGTGCAACGCCGTCACCATCTAGATAGAAACCATAATGAGAACTTGCAGGTGTGTCAATCACTGCATTCACATTTTTATCTGAACTTGCTCTTTGTGATTCAGTGTTTACGTTATCTGTTCTTATGTTTCCTCTTTCATCTATAGGTGCAACATAGTATTGTTTGTAATTAAATCCTGACTTGGGAGCGTTAACTTCCGCTTCAGCAACAACTTGATCGTTAATTGATTTTTCTTTATTGAAAGTTGACATGTAACTTGCAAGTGAATTTTCCGTTGATGCATCTCCCAGTATATCTCTGTACTCTTGCGAGTCTACCAATGATTTTAATTTTAATCTTAACAGGTGTGGCCACCAGGTTTGCGAAAATCCTTCTGCGGCTCTGTTAACATCTTCTACCACATAGTATCTTTTAAGTGCAATTGGTATACTTTCGTCTAATGAATAATCTTCTTTCATATGCGGAAATTCTAAAACATCACCACTCATAGGTTTTCTACCTAATCTTTCAACAACATCATTTAGGTGTACTGTTAAAAATAGAGTATCATTTGATAAGAACATTCCAAATTGTGAAAGATTGAAATCTTGGTCCTGTACATTGTATATGCCTCTGATAGTGTATATGTCTGCGTCGTATTTTCTGTCTCTATTTTCTAAGAATAGTAAATCTTGTATTGTTCTTTCGTTCAAACTGTCACCTGAGTATTGTGGTTGTGTGGGAGTAGCGTCACCATCCTTGTTGACTTCTCCTTGATCATACGGACCCAGGTATTTGTGGAAGTGTAAGTCTGTTCCGCCCACAGTGAACATCTCTCTGATGTTTCGATCAAAGAATTTGTAGTCGTTGCCCTTCTCTGGCTTGAAAATGGATAATCTTGGCATATCACACATATTTATTGAATGCACAACGACTATAAATATGTGTATGTCAGAACTACAAACAGGCCAACAAGAGATTTTCGATTACGTTAAAAACAACCTAGGTGAGGGTATGATAGATGTGGAATTAGACCCTAAACACTATCAAACGGCACTTACAAGAGCACTTGACAAATTTAGACAGCGATCATCAAATGCTGTGGAAGAGTCTTATGCATTTCTTGAGCTTAAAAAGAATCAGAACTCTTACATACTGCCCGATGAGATAATAAATGTAAGAAATCTAAATAGAAGAACAGTAGGATCAAGAACCGAAGGTGGAGAAGGTGGAACACTGTTTGAACCATTCAACTTGGCCTATACGAACACATACTTGTTGAGAGCAGGTGCAACAGGTGGATTGGCCACTTACTATGCTTTTGCATCATACCAGGAAATGGTAGGAAAAATGTTTGGAAGTTTTATACAGTTTCACTTTGATGTTGCAACTAAAAAATTAACAGTCACACAAAGACCTAGAGCCGATAACGAAACAGTGCTTATGCACACTGACAATTTTAGACCAGACATAACACTGTTCAAGGACATCTATTCTAAACCATGGATAAGAGATTACACACTAGCAGTATCCAAGGTCATGTTGGGAGAAGCAAGAGGCAAGTTCAACACCATTGCAGGACCGCAAGGTGGCACAACATTAAACGGTGACGCTCTTAAGAGTGAAGGTGTTGCAGAGATGGAAAGACTGGAAGGCGACATAGGTAATTTCCAAGAAGGTGGCACACCACACAGTTTTGTTATTGGTTAATTCATTATCAAAACGTTTTAAATAAGAGTGTCATGACAGATTCCAATTATAAAAATTATTCTGATCTTACACTAGACGAACTAGAGCTAGTGGTCCAAGATATAGAAAACATGAGCATAGCCGCACTGAAGCAAAAGAAAAAAGATCTAAGGATTACCATGTTAAAAACAGTGCAAGAAGCAAAAAAAGAGATTGAAAGACGTCTAAAAAAATAGTATAATAGTCCTATGTTAATAGGTGTAGTAGGATTGATTGGTTCTGGCAAGGGCACAGTTGCAGATAGATTAGAACAAAAACACAAATTCCGTAAAGATTCATTTGCTAAAAGTTTAAAAGATGCAGTAAGTTCTATGTTCAATTGGGACCGGGAAATGCTGGAAGGCAAAACAGAATCAAGCAGACATTGGCGAGAACAGCCCGACAAGTTTTGGAGCAAACGTTTTGGCAAAGATGTAACACCTCGCTGGGTACTGCAATATTTTGGTACAGAAGTTATGCGACAAGGTATGCACGATGCAATATGGATAGACAGCTGTTTGATGAGATACAACGGAACACCAACAGTAATTGCAGATACAAGGTTTCAAAACGAACTTAAAATGATTCAAAAATCAGGCGGGAAACTTATACTGGTTAAAAGAGGCGAATTGCCCACACGAGAAGAAATGCAACAAAAAGGTGCACATCAATCAGAGTGGGATTGGATGGGCTGGAACTTTGATTTTACTATCGACAATGATGGAAACAAAGAAGAATTATATGCAAAAATCGACGACTTAATCGTCAGCAACAAGATCACCCATACGCCAACCGAGACGTCTGATCCCTTGCAACCGTTGGCAATTGGCGCAAACAGTTTTTAAATTACTATCAGAAGTATTCCTTAAGTTTCCGTCAACAAAGAGCACATCCAATTGCTTACGTTCCTTGGCTCTGAAGCCACACACTTCGCATTTCTTTTGTTTTTTGTACCCTGATCTTTGTAGTGCTGTAATGCCACCCACACGTTTTCCTGCTTTACGTCTGATACATGTATCACAAAGACTACGCCAATATATTTTGGAGCCTCGTTTATATGCATAGGCTCTTGGTTTACTCTTACAATTTTTACATACGGGTCTATCGTTGTACTGCATGTGTGTATTTACGTCACCTATATAGGCACCAGGAAAATGGTAAATTATACCAACAAAACCGTATGATTGAATAAATAGTTCTAGTATATACGTAACTTGCAAGGAGAATACGAAAAATGGCATTAACATCACCAGGAGTAGAAGTTTCAGTAATAAACGAGAGCTTTTATGTACCCTCAGATGCGGGTACTACACCACTTTTTATAGTAGCATCATCACAGGATAAGAAGAACGGAGCAGGCGACGGCACAGCGTCAGGAACACAAACGACAAACGCCAACACTGCTTATTTGATTTCTTCACAAAGAGAATTAACAGAAACTTTCGGAGATCCGAAGTTCTACACAAACGCATCAGGCGGTTCACTACACGGTTATGAATTAAATGAATGGGGACTACAAGCGGCTTACTCTTTCTTAGGAGTTGCCAACAGAGCTTACGTTCTTAGAGCGAATGTAAACACAGCAGAATTAGTTGGAAGTGCATCGGCACCAACTGCTAACCCAACGGATGGAACATATTGGTTTGACCTTGCATCAAGCTCTTATGGTATATTCGAATGGTCACAAACAGATCAAGCATTCACGGCAATTACACCAACACTTATCACATCGATTACTGATTTAGTAGGTGGTGTTTCAACTGGTGTACCAAAGACTACATTTGGCGTAGCAGGTGATTACGCAATCAACACAACACATGTTACAAACCCAATCTACAAAAGAACAGCGGCAAACACTTGGGTGAAGGTTGGTTCATCAGCATGGCACTTATCACTACCAGTGGTTACAGTGGCATCAGGAACAACAGTTACAAGTTCTCACACAATGCAGATTAATGGTATCCAGGTACAGACAGGTGGTACAGCGTTATCAGATGTTGCATCAGCAATTAACTCAGCAAACGCAGGTGGCGTTACTGCAAGTGTTAACAGCACAACAGGAAACCTAGAAATATTCCACAATGGTCTATCATTTGGTGACTCTACAGCAGGAACTGGCACAATAAGATTTGAAGCGGCGGCGGCTGGAACATTGTTAGCAGACTTAGGAATTACAGCAGGCACTAAAAACGGTGTTAAACTGTTACAAGAAACACACACTAACAGACCAACTTGGAAAACAGCAGACGAGAACAGACCTAACGGTTCAGTTTGGTACAAAACAACTTCAGCTAACTCAGGTGCAAACCTTGTTGCTAAACTATACAGCACTGCAAGTGCAAGTTTCTCAACAGTGGCGTTGCCATTGTATGCTACAAACCATTCAGCTATCTATAACCTAGATGCAACGAACGGTGGTACATCATTGTCAGTTGGTGATTTATATGCACAGTACAATGTTACTGAACAATCAAGTGATGGTCAACAAGATGCTACTCCGAATGTTGCAGATTTCCAACTATTCAGAAGAGAAGGTGGTACAACTAAAATTACAAGTAGACTTACAACACATTCGTTTACAGGTTCAAACAAATTCACTATTCAAGAAACAAGAAAAAACCAAGCAGGTTTAAGTAGTGCGATTGAAATAACAATGAGTGGTACAACTTCAGATACTTTTGTATCTGATATAAATGGTGCTGTGAATGTTAACGCGGCGGCCACATCTACTACAGAACTAATAAACATGAAAGCATCTAAATTAACAACTGGTGAGATTGTTATAGAACACATACTAGGTGGTGACTTTAGATTAAACAACACAACAGGTGATCCTCTAGGAGATGCAGGTTTAGGTGTTTCACAGGCACACCCATATGGCGGATACACTACAAATAGTTCAACATTGGTTGACAACTTATACGTTGCACCATCAGGTGATTCAGAAGACTCAACTGTGGGTAACGAAGTTGTTGCAACAAATTGGAAAAGATTAAGCTACACTGCAAGTACAACTGCACCAAGCAACGAAGCGGCAGACGGAACACTTTGGTACAGCACTACTTTAGACGCAGACATCATGGCACACAACGGAACTACGTTCGTTGGTTATGCAACAGCATACTCAACAACAGATCCAAATGGTCCACAGTTTAGTGCAACAGCACCAACTACACAATCAGATGCAACTGCTCTTGTAACTAACGACTTATGGATTGATACTTCAGACTTAGAAAACTATCCAAAACTTTACAAGTACAATACAGCGGCTACTCTGACTTCTACAAACACAGCCAACCAAGTTGCAGTAACTACATCAGGTGCGGCATGGGTCTTAGTTGACAAAGCTGACCAGACTACTGAAGACGGTATTGTTTTTGCAGATGCAAGATCAACAACAGCGGCAGACAAAGCTGATTCATCAAGCACAGGTGGTGCACCAGTTGACAGTACAATTAAAAATCTATTAAGCGATGGCTTCTTAGATCCAGATGCTCCAGATCCAGCAAATTTCCCACAAGGTATATTGCTATGGAACACTAGACGTTCTGGGTACAATGTTAAAGAATACAAAAACAGTTACATTACAACTGCAAAATATCCAGGTTCGGGATCATCAGGTCTAGGTAACCCTAGAGCAAGTAACGAATCAGTTGCAACTTATTTCCCAGACAGATGGGTGACTAAATCAAGCAACAATGCAGACGGTTCTGGATCTTTCGGAAGAAAAGCACAGAGAAAAGTAATTGTTGAACAATTGAAATCAGAGATGGACACTAACCAAGCAATCAGAGAAGACCAAAGAGGCTTCAACGTAATTGCTACACCTGGTTACCCAGAGTTGATTTCAAACATGATTAACTTAAACACAGACAGAAACAACAAAGCATTTGTTGTTGGTGACACTCCATTAAGATTGGAAGGTACAGCAACATCAATCACTAACTGGGCAAACAACACAGCAGGCGCTTCAGATAACGGTGAGGACGGTTTAGTAAGTGCAAGTGATTTCTTAGGTGTGTTTTATCCATCAGGACAAACAACAGACAACACAGGCAAAACAATTATTGTTCCACCATCACACATGATTTTGAGAACATTAGCAAACAACGATAACATAGCTTTCCCATGGTTCGCACCAGCAGGAACTAGAAGAGGTATTGTTGACAATGCCACAGCAGTTGGTTTCATAAATGCATCGTCTGGAGAGTTTGAAACAATATCTGTTACGGAGTCAGTGAGAGATTCAATGCATGAAGTTAAAGTTAACCCAATTACATTCTTTGCAGGAGCAGGGATTGTTAACTTTGGTAACTTAACTATGACATCAGCAAGTTCGGCGCTAGATAGAATTAACGTTTCAAGATTGGCAGTGTACTTAAGAACACAGTTAGATTCAATTGCGAAACCATTTATCTTTGAACCAAACGATGAATTAACTAGAAATGAGATCAAACAAGCAGTTGAATCATTCTTGTTAGAACTAGTTGGACAGAGAGCATTGTTTGACTTCCTAGTAGTATGTGATGACACTAACAACACACCTACAAGGATTGACAGAAATGAATTGTATGTAGATATTGCAATCGAACCAGTGAAATCGGTTGAATTTATTTACATACCTTTAAGAATCAAAAACACAGGAGAGATTGCAAATTTAGGGAACTAATTTTGGAATAAATAGATAGGAGAAACATATGGCAATATCAACTTTATCAAAATTCACAGTACCTTTAGCAAACGATCAGAGTTCAGCATCACAAGGCTTATTGATGCCAAAACTACAATATCGTTTCAGAGCAATACTTGAGGGTTTTGGAGTATCAACACCCAGATCAGAACTTACAAAACAAGTTATTGATATCACAAGACCTAACTTAACATTTGACAATGTAACACTAGACGTTTACAACTCAAAAGTTTATGTTGCAGGTAAACATACTTGGGATCCAATAACAATTAACCTAAGAGATGATGTAAACAACTCAGTTACTAAACTTGTTGGCGAACAGATTCAGAAACAATTTGATTTCTTTGAACAAAGTTCAGCGGCATCGGGTATTGATTACAAATTCACTGCAAGAATTGAAATGTTAGACGGTGGTAATGGAGCAAGTGCACCAAATGTACTAGAAACATTTGAATTATACGGTGCTTACGTTGAGAACGTAAACTACAACACACTGGCATACGCAACTTCAGATCCGGCTACAATTACAATGTCAGTTAGATATGACAACGCAATCCAAACTCCAACAGGAACAGGAATTGGCACAGCGGTTACAAGAACAATTGGTACATTAAGTACTGGTGGTTAATAAGAATTAAGTTAGCAATTATAAAGTGAAAAAAGCGTCTTTATAGGCGCTTTTTTTGTGACTATAAATAACACTATGCCAAGTATAAACAATTTCTTAAAAGGTTTTCAAGACGGTTTACCGGGAATGAAAGATTATCGTCACGCATCTAGATTGTTCATAGACGACAACTACAAGCTGATGCCAAAACAGAAATTTCTGTTTCATGTTGTTTTCAGTACAGACGAAACACTTTTCTTCAATGGATTTAATCAGAATGAAAGATACGAACTTAACATGCTGGTCAAGGCATGTGATCTTCCCAAATACAACATGAGTGTTGAAGAAAAAGTACAATACAACAAGAAAATGTATGCGGCAACAAGAATTGCATATGAACCTGTGAACATAACTTTCCATGATGATCATGCTGACACTGTAAATGCTTTTTGGAAAAAGTATTATGAGTACCATATTGCAGATTCTGTTTCTTTAAATTCGGATCTTGCAATATCAACAACAAAAGACGATGCATATGATGGAATAGACAAGAAAAAAATTACAAAGTTTGGTATGGACACACCAGCTGTAAGGAAAAAACCATACCTTAAAAATATTGAAATATTTGTTCTACACAAACAAAGATTCACATCGATGACACTAGTTAATCCTGTCATTGGCTCATTTTCACATGACAACTTAGATGCGGCAGACGGTGCAGGTGTTTTGCAAAACACAATGCAAATACTTTACGAAACAGTCATCTACAAATCTGGTCTGATCAACAAAAACAATGTACCAGGTTTCGCAACAATACATTATGATAAAGAACCATCACCGCTGACTGTCTTAGGAGGAGGTACAAATAGTATATTTGGTCCTGGAGGAGTTGTCGACGGAATAGGTTCCGTTATACGTAACGTCCAATCAGGAAACATTCTCGGTGCAATATTGTCAGCTTCTAACACATATAATAACGCAAAAAAAATTAAAAAAGGTGCAGTAAAGGAAGAACTAAAAGGTATAGCAAAAGAGGGAATACTTGAAATTGGGAAACAAGCCGGAACTATTACAAATCCTGTAGGTTCATTTTCAGTTGGAGCGGCAATTGCCGGAGCAACATTATTAGCATCTGCTAAAAATACAAATGATAATAATAAAAATAATGATACACGTGTAATATCAACGCCAACATTAGATACTGTTACATATTTGACCTCAGAAGAAGCGTTTACACTAATTTCAAATGATACAGTAATCAAAGACAAAATAGCGGCAGGCATATATTTTAAGGACATAGGTTCTAGAAAAGATCTTACAGTGGCGCAATCTGACATAGAATATGCAGGATCAACAACGACAACAAAGACAGTTTATCGTAACAAAGCAATCACAGATATAAGAAAACTGACCACAGAAGGATATATAAGAATTAATAGAACTACACAAGATGTATCTATTTCAACTGAGAAGGCATTATTATAATGACAGAGTTTTATACAAATTTACCACCCAGAGAACAGGACTCTCTAGACAAGACAATAGAAAAGTTAACCACTTCCGCATACCAAACTGATTATCAATTCAATGTAGGAGAATACGATAGCACGGTTGGTTTTTTTGTTAAAAGAGGATTTTCAAGGACCGCGGCAGAATCGACTGCATATGTAATTTTAGCTCAGGCCAAAATTGATAATGTAAAACCATACGCAATATTAGATAAACTTGCAAGTGCATCAGAGGCCAAACTTTCAGAAGTTATTACTATAATTTTAAACGCCAACAGATACAAGTCAAGCAGACTGGGTGTCAGGCAAACACTCACAACAAAAGAAACAGTATCTCGTAATATCATAGATTAGTCTATGCCTAGAAAATTTTATATTACAGGCACAAAACGTGGCCTGGGAAAAGCACTTCTCGACAAATACGGCTCTACAAATAAACTCGAAGAGTGTGATATTTTTATTAATTGTAAGCATGATGGATTCGAACAAGTAAATTTGCTGTACAAAGCGGCAGAACTTAAAAAAAGAATTATTAACATTGGTTCTAACAGTCCAGATCAAAATAAAGCAAGACCTCACAAATATCAGATAGAAAAATCTGCTTTAGATAAAGCCAACGAGCAACTGTTTTATCAAGGTGTGGATACAACGATAGTTAGATTTGGTTACTTTGATTCTCCAAGAGTGCAGTCTGTTGAAGCAGATAAGATGCCAATAGAATATTGTGTTTCTGTAATCAACTGGGTTTTGAATCAACCACATAGAATAAAAGATATAACAACATGTCCTTAGATATAGAAAAAATTAAAAAAGAATTACAGTTGTTGCCTGATATGACAAATATAAAACAGATAGGTTTGCAGGGAACAAAAGATAATCTTGATCCATTTGCTAGTGTAGGTAAAATGAGTAAATGGACACATGATTATGACGAAACTGACTTTGTTGTACCAATATTTGACTTGCCATATATTAATTCTATAATGTCTGACCTTAAAATGTTTAGAACTAGAGTTTTAATATTAAGACCTCAAGAATGTTATACATATCATCGAGATTATACAAAGAGGATACACATACCAGTAATAACAAACAAAAGTTCTTTTATTGTTGAAGATAGGCAACTTAAACATCTGCCTGCAGATGGTAATTATTATGTAGTAGATACCACTAAAATGCATACAGCATTAAATGGATCAAGAAATAATGAAGATAGGTTACATATTGTAGGAGGAATTTTATAATGTTACCGAGATTTGCAAGGGGAAAGTTCTCACCTAAGAACCAGCAAAAATATGTTGGTACCAAGACACCAACTTATAGATCGAGTTGGGAACACGCATTCATGAGACTCTGTGACGAACATCCTAATGTCTATCAATGGGCAAGTGAATCAATAAAAATTCCTTACAGACATCCTTTTACTGGAAAGTATACTGTGTATGTTCCAGATTTTTTTATAGTTTATCAAGACAAAAATGGTGCCAAACATGCAGAAATGGTAGAAGTCAAACCCATGAGTCAAACAACCATGGAGGCGGCTGGAAAAAGCATGGCAAAGAAAAAACAAGTTGTAATTAACATGGCCAAATGGGAGGCCGCCAATGCTTATGCAAGACAAAGAAAAATAAAATTTAGAGTTGTATCAGAAGAACAATTATTCCACAATGGAAAACGTAAGTAAGTAATACAATGACAAAAAAATTAGAAGATATTCTTAATTTACCAAATGTTAAAGAAGCATTCAATGAAGTAGATAAGAAAGAACAAGCAAGGGCAAACAAAGAACAGACAGCCAAGGTCATGAAAAATGTTGATCCCCAAACTGCTAAAAATTTACAAAAAAGTTATGCTGAATTTGACAAGATAGCGGCCGCACTGCCACAAGTAAAAGGACTGGGAGAACTGGGAGATTTAGAACTAGATAAATTGGCAGTTGAATCAGAAGAGAGTTATAAAAATTTAATGGACTTGGGCATGAATGTTGACTCTCGTTATTCAGGACGTATATTTGAAGTTGCAAGTAATTTCCTTAAAAATGCCATAGATGCCAAGAGTTCAAAGATAGATAAAAAGCTAAAAATGGTTGATTTACAGCTTAAAAAAATGAAGTTAGATCAGGGTAACAAAGACGGTGGTCCTATTGAAGAAAGCGACGGTTTTGTTATATCTGACCGTAATGAATTAATGAAGAAACTACTTAAAAAAGACTAAATATTGCATATGAGCACATTCACCAAGTACCTAACGGAAGCATCTAAGTCATATGACTATAAAATAAAGATCGCTGGAGCATCCAAAGACATTGACAAGAATGCTTTAGAAACTGCACTGCAAAAATTCGATCTTGCTAATATGTCAGCAGGTAAAACTACACCAATCATGACGCTACCGCTTGATTTTCCTGCCTTAAGCAATGAGTCTGTAACTATCTTTGACGTGACAACGAATTATCCAGAATCACCTAGAGTGATGCATGAATACCTTTCAGACATCTTAAGAATTCCTTCAACACACATAGTTGTTAGAAAGCCAGGTGAACCAACAGAAGAATATCAAGACAACATGCAAGTAGGAAAGAAATCCGAATATGCAAATAAATTACATGATATAGAATACAAAGATGCACCAAAAGTTAATGCAGAAGACTTTCATTCAACAAAAGCAAACATGGGCTTGTTAAAAGAATTACTAAAAGACAGAGAAGTGAACAAAGATGCTCCAAAAGAAAAAGAGAATGCAATGAGCAAGGAAGAAGCAGGAACACCTAGTCCTTTTACAAAATCAACTAACCCACACCCGGATCCAAAAAGGAAATAAGCCATGGAAATGATAGACGTATTACAGAAATTAAGAGAAATTGCAGAAACAAAACCTGAATTGGTTAAGGATGCATTAGAGAATGTTGAAAAAACAAATCCAAAAGAACAAGTTGCAGAAGGCGGAATGAAAGACTACTTGCACGACGAAGCAGAAAAACTTTCAAGAGAAGAATTCTTAAAGAAACACGGAGACAGCCTAGCAGGTTTTTATGATGCTATCAACGGGACAGAAGAAGCAGTGGAAGGCAAAATACCAGCAGGCCTAAAAGCATACCAAGATAAAAAAGCAGGCAAAGAAGAGAAAAAAGAAACTGTAAAAGAAGCAATACAGATATCAACTGATTCTCCACAAGAAGCATCAATGATGATGCAGATCTTAAAACTTGCAGGTGTACAACAAGTGGACCAAGCAATGATTAGTCAAGAGCCGGAAACGGAACCACATGCAGAACCAGAAATGGATCAAGACGATGCAATGGGCAGTATGCAAATGGCTAAAATGAGAGACATGATGACTGCTCCCGATGAAGAAAAAGCGGCAGAAACATTCGCAAACGAACCGGAAGAGAAAGTTCAAAACGTTGACAGTTTAGTAAACAAACACTCAGGTGGTTTGAATAGACAGAAGAAAACTTATCCTAGAGTTTCTCCTGGTGACAATCCAATGGCGGCAGAAGACAAGATAACTGAAGAAGAGTTAGCAAACAGTCTTAGAACGCAGTACGAAAGTTTCAAAACAGCATATCAAGAAGCGGCAAAGCCTGACTTCTTAGACATGGACAAAGATGGCGATAAAAAAGAACCAATGAAAAAAGCCATCAAAGACAAAGAAGCAAAGTAATACTTTTCCAAGTACCATTACAGCGTTAAATACTATACCATGGCGTATGTATCACTAGATAGCGACCAAATTAAGAAGGCGCACAAGAAACACAAATATACTAAAATTCAAGTTGAACAACTTGAAAAGTGCATGGATGAAAAAACAGGTCCATTATTCTTTATGAGAACTTTCATGAAGATACAACACCCAACTAAAGGTGAAATGAGGTTTGACCCTTACCCGTATCAAGAACGATTGATAGAAAGTTACAACAACCATAGATTTTCAATTGCCATGCTACCCAGACAGACAGGAAAAACAACCTGTGCATCAGGCTACCTAATCTGGTATGCCATGTTTAGACCAGATTCACAGATACTGATCGCGGCACACAAATACGCAGGTGCATCAGACATCATGTCGAGGGTGCGTTATGCTTATGAGATGTTGCCCAGTTGGATCAAAGCAGGTGTTACACAGTACAATAGGAACAGCATAGAATTCGACAACGGTTCAAAGATATCAGCAACCACAACAACTGAAAACACAGGGCGGGGTATGTCACTTACACTTGTTTATTGTGATGAGTTTGCATTCGTGCAACCACCAGAGAAAGCCAAGGAGTTTTGGACATCACTGTCACCCACCCTATCAACTGGTGGTAAGTGCATGATTACGAGTACTCCCAACTCAGATGAAGATCAGTTCGCCATGATATGGAAAGAAGCCAACAAAAGATTTGATGAATATGGCAACGACAAAGAAGTAGGAACAAATGGTTTTTATGCCATGAAGGCACATTGGTCAGAACACCCAGACAGGGATCAAGTTTGGGCAGATGCAGAGAAGGCCAGGATTGGTGAGGAAAGATTTAGAAGGGAACACGAATGTGAATTCTTAATCTATGATGAGACTTTGATCAACAGTATATACCTAGCGGATATGGAAGGTGTCCCACCCGTGGAAACAACAGGACAAGTGCGTTGGTTTAAACGTCCAACACCGGGGATGACATACATGGTATCACTAGATCCTGCTATGGGTACAGGCGGAGACTTTGCCGCGATA
>Ga0209535_1001047_pt1 | contig 18993 bp, 24 predicted proteins | sample LinPmetageLP28_FD_184041 | JGI IMG/M metagenome (GOLD analysis project Ga0209535, IMG submission 184041) | Marine viral communities from the Pacific Ocean - LP-28 (SPAdes) (version 2) | ecosystem: Environmental > Aquatic > Marine > Oceanic | place: Pacific Ocean | collected 2009-08-22
TTGCTAACATCATTAGTCGTGGTAGTATTTTTAGCTCGTCTATTACGCTTGACGTTATCTTTACCATTGGCTCTCCTTGCATAATGTTTGATTATTTTTAGGTCTTTACAAATCATCAGAATGTAGCCGTTTTTATCGTACAGAATGTATTTTCTCTTGCGAAACATTACATACATTAAAGGTCAATTTTAACGCACACTACTTTACTGTTTTTTGTAGTAACTAAAGCTTCACTGCGGCGAAGGTCGACCTGGCAAGCTTCCTTAGTCGTGTGAGTGCTTACGTGAAAATGTTTAAAATCACCGGCGGGAGTGAGCATGAGCCATAAAAGTACAAACATATCAAAATTTAAGAATACCCATATAAACTAAGAACAAATATAATCCCCCAAAAAGAGCAACCCCGCCTAGCACGACGACGGCTACAGTCAACGCCGCCTCTGCACGTTTCTGCCTATCGATTTGCCTCTGCGCCTCTGCTGCTTTTCTCTCTTGGCGCACCTCTTTACGAATGTTTTGAAGCTCAGTATAGCTTGATAGCCCTCGATTATTGACGATTAGTTCTCGAAGGCTCTCCTCCGCATCCTTGGCAGCCATAGCGTCTAAGTAGGTTGCGAGACCTTCCTCCGAAGACCCTGAAAATATTGAATTTTTCTTTCTCGTATGTTTTGCTTTTGCGTCGTCCACTGTGTCAAAAAAACTTACTATTTCGTTTTTCATTGAATACAGTTGTTTGCCCGCTTTGATCCCAGTAGACAAACCGGCTAAAATAGTTAACGGGTCCATTTTTTTAACCTATGCGACTAATCACAGTAGCTAGCATTAAAATGATCGCACCCGATGCTCCAATTATGATATTCTGAATAAGCTTTACCCGCGTATAAAGGTCTTTTAGCTGTATTTTCACTATCGTCTTCACTTCAACCATATCTATATCGAGCTTATCGATACGGTCGTGCGCAGATACCGCAGTGCGTTTTTCTGCCATTACGCTAAGTCCTCGGTTATAAGTATTGCTATTGATTGGTCGTTAGGAAACGTTTCGATGCCACCGTTCGTATACGTCACCTCAAACTCTGCTAGGTAAGAGCCGGCTACAGCCGTATCCGTAGAGGTCCACACGTACTTAACGCTGCCAGTATTTGCATCGAGTACCGTTGCATCCGCGTCGGTTGTAGCCGCCGCTGCTCCTACTTTTTTCATATGAAATTTAACTGTCGCGGAGGTTAGGTCTATCGCCGTCCCATCGCCGTCTTGTAAGGTAGCCGCTATTTGTGGGCTAGTGTCGTTCTGTTTTATAGTAAAAGCCATTTTACACCTATGAAATTGTGACTCTGTTTCTTGAGATCCGTGACGGTATTGATACGACGCTGCGACTTACCGCTAAGTAATTTACGACGCGCGGAATGCTTGGGTCGTATGGAATGTTTGGCACAACCGGCGCACCAGTGACGATAGTGACCGCGCTTAAATTATTGAGTTCGCCTAGACCGAAATTAGGTATGCTTGGCGCACCAGTTGTAACGGCTGCTGCGACGAGCGCATTATTTTGCGTATATGCGACGCTATCTATCTGCGGCGCTCCAGAAGTTACACCGTCTAACGCGATAGCTTGCGCAACTGAAATAGGTATAGTCGGAACGTTAGGTGTGCCTGCACTTAGGCTCGCAATAACAAACGTTTCATCTTCACCAACGTTAGCCGCATTAACATTTGGTGCGCCAGATACTAGGTTTGGTGCGCTAAAGTTATAAATATGACCAACAATAACTCCTGGCAAGATCGGTGCGCCAGTCGCTACGTTTGCGGTTGTAAATGTTTCACGCTCAGAAACACTTGCCGCCTCGATACTTGGCGCGCCGCTAACAACTCCGTTAGCAGTTAGAGAGTGTTCTTGTGTTAAGTTTAAAGCCGTTACACTAGGTGAACCAGAGGCAAGGTCGGAAACGGTAAAGGTCTCGCGCTCAGCCATATTTGCATTACTGCAAACTGGTGCTCCACTAGCTACGCCGTTAGCCGTCAGAGCATGACCCTGATCGAGCGAAGGTGTCCCAATGGTTGGGAAACCAGTTACAATTGTAGGTGTAACAAATGTCTCGTCTTCAAATACTGGGGCAGATCCAATATCTGGTGAACCGACCACGATACTTACAGCATTAAACACGTGCTCTTGGGTGATCCCAGGAGTTCCCAAGTCGGGTGCGCCAGATACCAAGTTAGACGCTGCAAACGTTTCATCTTCTGCCATGATAGCCGCGCCAACATTAGGTGGACCGGCAGTCACTTCTGTAGCGTTGAGCGCTTGAGCTTCTATTATTAGTGGGCTGCCGACTGTCGGCGCTCCAGTTACTACGTTTGCAGTATTAAAAGTCTCGTCTTCCGATACTGGGGCAGTTCCAATATCTGGTGCATCTGAGGAAAAACCTACCGCAGTCAATGCGTGTTCTTGGGTGATCCCAGGAGTTCCCAAGTCGGGTGCGCCACTCTCGGTAGTAGAAGGGGAAGCTTCTACACCCTTATTAAAAGTAGGAGTCCCGACACTTGGCGCTCCAGAACTAACTGGTGAAGCTACAAAATTACTTGTGAGAGCTAGCGTTATAGTATCAGCAACGGGATTCCCACTTGCTAGATTACTAGCTACAAAGCTTTCTTCCTCGCCGATAGTTACTGAATCAACCCCTGGAGATCCGCTAGCAAAGCCGATAGCCGTAAAGCTATGGTTTTGCGTAATAGCGGTGGTTGCTACACTCGGAGATCCGCTAGCAAAGTCCGCAATCGTAAACGTTTCACGCTCAGCCATATTTGCATTACTGCAAACTGGGTTTCCAGAAACTACGTCTGTGGCAACTAAAACGTGACCCTGATTAAAAGCAGTGCTCGCTATTTCTGGTGCGCCAGAAGTTAAATCTGGTGCATTCAAATTTATAACTACAGTGACCGGCGCTGCACCTACTACTGGTGAATCAGTTGCTACAGAGTCGGCAATTAAATTACTAATTATGCTAACCGAAATGTCTGCTACATTTGCTGCACCCGACGTAACGGAAACTGGAGAGAAATTGCTTATTATTCCCACATCGAGACTGTCGACTACGGGGGGGTCTGTAGCTAGGTCACTTGTAGTAAGAGCGTGAATTTCAAGTATAGAAGGGCTGCCAACTACTGGCTCTCCGCTACTTAAATCAGAAATTGTAAACGTTTCACGCTCTGCAACATTAGCATTTGCAGCTACAGGGTTGGCAGTAGTAATGGCATTAGCGGTAAGGCTATGCTCTTGGGTTACTGAGATGCTCCCAACATCTGGTGCATCAGTCGCTACAGAGTCTGCGGTTAAAACGTGTACTTGTGTAATTCCAGGGCTACCGACCACTGGGCTATCTGTTGTAACATTATTCGCTGTAAAGTTGATAACAATGGTAACTGCAGGGCTACCTACTACTGGAGCGTCGCTTACTACATCGTTAGCCGTATGGTTACTTATAAGAGAGACGGTGGCACTATCTACTACGACTGCACCAGTTGCTACGTCGGAAGTCGCAAAAGTTTCTTCCTCAGAAACGGTAGCAGAGTCTGTAACAGGCGATCCAGTTGTAACGCCGTTAGCGGTTAAAATATGTCCTTGTATTAGTGAAGGGTTATCGAGGCTCGGACTGTCTGAGGCAAAATCTGCTATGGTAAACGTTTCGCGCTCAGCCATATTTGCATTTGCGCAGACGGGCGTACCGCTTAAAACGTTGCTCGCTGTTAGGGCGTGTACTTGGGTGATCGCGGGGCTAGCGATGCTAGGTGAACCGGCGCTAAGATCGCTAGTCGATAAACTGTGAATTTGGGTTAAAGATAGGGTGCTTACATCTGGTGCATCTGTGACTACACCACTTGCAGTTAAAGTGTGTACCTGAGTAATGCCAGGAGCGCCCAGGGACGGACTACCAGAAGCTAGATCGCTTGTGGTAAACGTTTCCTCCTCTGCCATATTTGCAGAGCTAACAATAGGTGAGCCTGTAGCTACACCAGTAGCAGTTAAAACATGACCTTGCGTCAGACTAAGAGACGCGACTGCCGGTGGTCCGCTTGCGGTATTTAGTCCAGTTAGCGCGTGTTCCTGATTAAATGACGGAGTATCTACTTGGGGAGCATCAGACGCTATTGCCGTAGCTGTAAAATTATGTATTTCTTGAACGGTTGCACTGCTAACGACAGGTGATCCCGTAATCACATCGTTAGCAGTAAAATTAATAACTAAGGTTATGGAAGCGTTTGCCACATCGGGTGCGCGCGCCTCAACGCCGGCAGCCGTAATGCTATGATTAGCTGGACCGCCGGAGTCAGCGACTGGTCGTTTTGCGAGGGCGTAAAATCCAAACATTAGATAATGCTAATCAAGGTTTTGTGGGCCAGTCAGCGTCTTCGAGATTAGGCCAATTATTGTGCGTCGGCAAATCACGAAGAGCCTGTCTATACGTTGCCATATCGGTTGCCATTGTAACATCTGACATGGCAGTCCAATCCGTATTCGCTAAAAGGCTGTTACGTGTGTCACGATTTTGTTCTGCCAGTTGTGCAGTAGCTTGCATAATATTCTCCCTAATAGCTTATTTTTGCGCCAAACCATCGATTTGCATCGTCGATATACGAGGCCGCGCTCGGAGGATTTACGATTAACAAATCTACGGTTTCGCCGGCGTCTAAGGTAATGACCCCTTGAATTGATGCGTTAGTGTAAATACCGAAGTTAATATTTGTCGCAGAGGCTGTACCTAGTGCATATCCCCACTGGTGAAATGTAACGCCACCGGTTGTGTAATTTGAACCACTTGCGCCCCAAACTATCCTATCGTTAGCCCCATTTTGTGCGTCATATGTAGAGCCTGTGGGAAAAGCTAGAAAATCATTTGTGGTATCATTAAACACGTGTGAGTATACTACTTGCCCACCGACTTCGTGATGACCACCATTATGGACTTGAATCCACCCTGCGCGAATACCGGCAAAATTTACACCTCTTAAACTATATCTATAGTCACTGTTATTCATACTGGTACTGTTTTGATACCGAAATTGCGTACCACCGCCCACATAAAAAGTAGTAGCTGCGTCAGAATCTGCTGTCAAAACTAAGGTATTGGAATCGCTATATTTTGTCCTGTTTTCCGCGACAGGCGTACTACTCGATGGTGCGCCACCTCCTCCTCCTCCTCCTCCAGAAGCTGCTGCGAAACTTAATGATCCAGACCCATCTGAAGTTAAAACACTATTGGCGTCACCGTCGGACGTAGGAAAAGTAAACGTATCGGCAAAAGTAGCGAAGTTTGCATCACCAAGCGGCGCGGTCTTAACTAGCCCACCCATGCCCGAATGTGCCGAACAATGGTAGAAAATTCTGTCTGGAGCGTCTTGTTCTAAGGTCACCTCGACGTAAGCACCGGCAGATCCCGCAGTGCCAACCGTCGTAATCCCTGTGGTAAAAGATGAGCCACCGCCGTTGGTTTGCGTACTAAAAACAAAAGGGTGCGTGGAATTTGAAGCATCGCTATTATCAAAGCGATAAGTCAGCCCTTTTGAAAGGGACGCACTTTGTTGAGATGTTCCGTCTAGTACAAATTTACTATTTGCGACGGTAACTGTAATTGTGGCGGCAATTGCTTTTCCGGACGTGTTTATACTTGGTGCAAACTTTGCTAGATTTCTGTTAATACTCATTTTTTAATCCTAGATAGCATACTGGTTAACTTGCAAAATATCTCCAGTCGAAGCTCCGGAGACGAGGGTGACCGTAGTTCCCGAAATGGTATAGTCGGTCGTAATTAATAATAATAATCCATTTAAAAAAACGCTGCTTTTAGCAGTATTAAAAGTACCGGTGAATGCGGTCTGTCCCGACGTAGCCGTGAACGATGTGGTGGTAAAATTACCGGCACTCGCACCGCCATATTCGACCACCTCTACGAGGTCGCCAACCGAAGCAGCCGAGCCTAAAACCAAGCTAGTCCCATTACTTGCGGTGAATGAAGAACTATCTAATTTTGCCCCATTCATAAACACCAGAATATTATTTACATTGTAATTTACCGAAAATGTTGTCTGACCGGCAGTCGCCGTAAAAGACGAAAAATTATGCGCTGCACCAGATAAAGTTAAATCGTCGGCAGAAGGTGATATAAACACCGTAGATGTACCAGTCAGATTTATTAAATTACCAGTAGACGAAGACTTTAAAACGCGGGTGAGGGTAGCCGAAGAGTCTGTGTAGACGCCCTCGCCAATCTCCCAGTCTGAGCCATTAGCGTGTTCAATCACGTAACGAACACTGTCTCCGTCTTGGATACCGCCTTGGATAAAAGTCTGATAGCCAGTATCCGCAGACCCAAGAGTGACTGTTCCTGTTCCAGTCGTAGACGTGGAAACTTTAACGCGATCTGCGAATTTGACCATTTACTTCTCCAATTTTTTTCCATCGGATTCGGATTCCGACGAAGGTTGCTTATGGTCGATAGCGAAGTCTTTATCGTCCATTTTTTTTGCGTGTTCGTCGGAAACTACCGAAAAATCGTGGCTCTTAGTCATCACCATTATCTTAGCTCGGATCTGGTATGCCGATTGCAAAACTCGCAACCGTAAAAGTGTTACCACTCGTAACTGACTGTGATGCAGATAGTGCGCCAGTGACTAACAAGCGAGTGTTACTTACATCGACGATTGCGTAGTGTGTAGCAGTGCCTGTGGCGGTGATACTTCCGTCTGAAATTGCTGCGACAGTTACTTCTCTGCCACCACCACTTCTATCAGCCGGTGCGCCTATGGATAATGATGTGGAGTTACCTAAAGCGTGGGTCGCGTTAGCTTCCGTGTACGTGGTAGACTCCTGTGAGGTCACTAATATTTTTGATGCTTCGGTATCCAAAACAGTCAAGCCGTTATCAAAAACGCGGTCGTTTAAAGTAGCCATTTTAATGCTTCCCTTCTGTTAAATTTATGGCATACGCCATTTACGATGATTGGTGAGGTTTCCCTCGTTTATGGCAGCGTGGGCCATGCCGGTTCGAGAGGATCAAAAGCGTCGCTTTGCGGTAGATCTCTCAAATTCTGTCTATAATTTTGATAGTTAGTTTTTACGCTTGCGCTTAGTGGACTATCGTTTGCTTGCGTCCAGTCAGTTTCCGCTAAACGCTTGTTACGCTCTATTCTAAAATCAAGCAGTAATTCTTCTATATATTGGTTACTAATCTCTGTATCGGTCGGTATAACTAGTGTGCCGTTTACACAAGTCGATAACGGACTCTGTATACCTTCTTTTAAATAACCACCAATTGGTATCATATTTGTAATACTTGCAGACGAACAGGTTACGCTCATAAAGAACGAACCATCGCCGTGATATATCGTATATTCCATTTTTTAACCTGACAGAATTAAGGCTGCGACAGTCCCTTGTGATCCACCACCGCCACTATCATTTCCTCGTAATTGTATTGTGAAACCTACCGACCCGCTAGTTGCGGTCGTCGTACCAGTCATAACAACTGGGTAAAATTCTTTAAGACCCGATATAGTAATACTTCCCTCTTTTGCCTTTATATCTCTATACGCCGTACTAACTAAAGTTACGCCAGTAGCGGTGGGTGTGACTCTCAAAAAAGGACTGTCTACGTTATTAGCATGACCACCCATCTGTCCGACGACAATAACGCTTGCGCCTACTTTCACTCCCGAAAATGAAATAGTCACACTTGCGGCTGTACCGTTTCTAGTGAGGGAGTTGCTAAACACGGTAGAATTAGCTTGCCCAAGGGCGGGAAAGCGATCCACATCAAGCGTACCTGCCGTAATTTTGGCAGCGTCTAAACTACCAATTTTTGCACTTGTAACCGCTAAGTCCGCTATCTTAGCCGCCGTGATTGCGGCGTCTTCAATTTTTACGTTTTGTATAATCCCGTCAGTAATTTGCGCGGCGCTTGTAATTATTCCGGCGGTCGCCAAAAGACCACCAGTAATCGTGTTAGCAACAAGCTTGTCGCCGGTAATCACGCCGGTTGCGATTTTATCGGCTGTTATTACGCCGGCGGCTATTTTTGCTGACTCAATAGCGTTAGCGGCTATCTCATTTGCACCAACTGCATTTGCACTAATCTTGCCGGCTGTTATTGCATCGTCTGCTATTTTAGCTTCTGTAATTACTCCAGTAGGTATCTGACTTGCGGCTATTGATCCCGTTAATTCAGAAAAACTTTCTGCGCCACCCGCAGCCACGACCCATTGACTGCCGGTCCAATTATACAATTTACTGTCAGTCGTTAAAAAGACAGTCTGCCCTGTAAATGCACCGCTAGAAGGCAGTGACGTAACTGGTTCGACTAAGTCTACGCCGCCGTCTATAAATATCTGCCGGATGCCATTTTCAAAATCTGCATCGTTTAAATAAGTCGTCGTTGCATTTACGCTAGAAGTAAACGCTGACTTGTTTCCAGAGTAATCTACAGATTTTAGAAAATAGTATTTTGTCTGACTTAACCCTAAGTTTGTTCGTGTAAAAGTATCGCCACTTGAGTTTCCAACCTTGGTTGCGCCAGAACTACTATTGCTAGAATTTTCGTAGATTTCCACAAAGTTAAGGTCACTGTCTGCAGGGTTAGTCCAGTTAATAGTTATAAATTTAAAACCACCAGAAGCACTAATTGAGGTTGGAAGTCCTGGCGCCGAGGTGTCGCCACCGCCGGTAAATGTAGCAGTGACATAAGGCCCTTTATTTCCTTTGACAGTAACGGCTCTAACTCGAAAAGTATATTCTAAGGCGTCGACCAGTGGACTTATTTCTATACTGGTTTCAGTCGTTTGCGTTGCATGAAAACTGCTATCGCTCGTGACTTTATATTCTACCTCATAATGTGAGATAAAAAGGTTTGTCGGCGCAGTCCACGAAACAATAGCAGAATGCACAAACGTTCCGTCCCCTGCAGTCCGACCACCGCCAGAGATAGTAAGGCTAGCAATAGTGAGATTTGCAGTTACTGACGGCAATGTACTATCGTTATTATTTATAGCGTTTTCTTCGGCGCTCCAAGAGAACGCTGCGCTAGAGGTTTCGCGCAAAGTAAGGTTTACCCTTAAATCACCCGCACTCGATGAGTTGCTAAACTTCCACCCGACAACTTCAAAATCTTTATTACTAAAGCCATAGCGAGAATTTGTAATCCCAACTATATCGCCAACCTGGACATCAAAAGCATCTAAACCAAAATCGGCGCTAAATGTCATTTGCTCTCGCGCTCTAAACAAAGTCATTTTAGCTAACCGTTGAGCCATAATAGACGAGGTTGTAAACGGTAAAGTAAGGTCTAAAGCACTTTCGACATTATTATCATTAGATATAAAAGTTGTACTTCTGACCTCTGGGTAGTCTGTCTGTATGTAATCCTCAGTTGCATCGTTGAACGTGCCTCGGACTATGTTAAAATTATCCCGACGCGAGTGTTTAGTTTCTAAGGTAACGCCGCTACGAAGGTCGTCGACTGTAAACGTTTTGACAGAACTAGTATACTCTCCGACCTTAAGTTGCCATTTGCCTTGACCCCAAAATAAAGTTGCGGCGGCACAAGTCATCATATCGCCCAAAATATCACTTGGGCTTCTGTCTAGACTAATAACGCCATTCATTTCATAACGTTTTTCTGTACCGCCGGCTGAAAGCGAAACTGTTTCGTCACAACTATTAGCCGCAGCCGAAAACACAGTGTCGTTAGTATCGCCAGTATTATCTACACCGTAGTCCGAAACCAAATAATCACGGATGCAGAGTGCGGCATTCGCACTATACGCGGTAGAACCACTGCGTGGATCGTAAACCTTTTTGCCTTGAACCTTTGCAGTAAAAAGTGGGATGCCTTCCGCAAATACGTTTTGGTCATATTCTAACCTAATGTATAAACAGGCGATGCCTTCACCCTTGAAGTTTGTATGCTCGTTGTTACTTGGCGCGCTCCCGTCGACCTCAAACGCTGGTCCGTCTGTTATGCCACTTAATGTTGAGTATACGTTCTGATTATCTGCACCCAAAAATTTGCGGATATAGACTTTAGAATTACCACTACCATCTTTCCATTTTGCCGACGAGACATAATGGTCTGTGCCGATAGCCTCTACTTCGTCGTTAATATATACGTCACCGATTTGGTTAACCTCATGTCCGGCTAAACAAATTATTTGGTGCAGATATTTATTTGTAGCGCCTGTGGATTCGACAAACGTTACGACACCGCCTTTCCGTATTTCACCATATACAATCTCTTGAGGGCCAGTACCTGTGCGCGCATTTGACAAAAGACCAGTTGAGCTACCCATCGCGCCAAAATCGGGCTTTGGCATTAACGCTTTTAACGCCCAAGATGTGACCGCACTCACGGCTAAATATGTTATCGCCTTAGTAATAAATATCTGACTGGCGGTTGCACTGGCTAATATATTGCCGCCGAACAGTATAAACGGATCTCTCGGAGCACGTTCCCAAGCAGTGTAGCTAGCAATCGTATAATCACCCAAAGAATATTTTTTCAAGCTAACACCCACGAATTACTGATTTGCTCTACTGGCAAACTTATTAAACCTTTTGAACCTAAAAAAACCGCGCTGCTACCGACACATATTCCGAGAGCTTCACCGAGCACCCACCTCCTGGTTGCTTTTGTAGTTACAAGCGCTCCTCTTGGCGGCACATAATTTATTCTTTTTAATTTAGCGTCTAAAGCTTCCTCTATAGTTCTAAACTTAAAAACTTTTCTTAATTCGTCGCGCTTTAAATACAGACCATTACTTGTATACTTACCAACCCAGTCGTCTGCGTACCCAACGCCGTACATCACTCGATAAGCACCATTCGTAAAAATAAAGCAGTCATTTGTATGCCATTGAAAACCTAAATTTCGCTGCGCCTTAATAAACAAGTTAAGCGCTTCAAAATTAGGCGGTATCATCGCCATCTACAGTCTCACGACCCCAAGCAATTGATTTGTCTTGTAGCGGTGCGACCCAATCAAAAAATGTATCAGTTCCAGATAAGTTTTTACTGACGCGTACTGACTTGTGGCTTTCGCTTGTGTATCTTCGGTTAGCCGGTCGTTCTAAGGTTATAAGTCTACTCTCAACAGTAAGCTCTATAGTAGAACTATCAGCCTCGTCCGTAATGGTCATAGTATCCATATAACCTGAAAAGACCTCAACAGTGTCGGAAACTCCTTTGACACCCCAGTGTATTTTTACTAATCGACCCTGATAATGTTCTGTCAAAGCATAAGTGAGTATGCCGCTATCCAAACCAGTTAGAGAAAGTTTAGTGCCGCGCGCACTCAAATCCGACGCCTCTTCTAGTCCCTCTATATTGAGTAAATTACCTGTCCCTGTGTAGGTTGTACTGCCAATAGTCTTGTCGCCGTAACCGGTCCAAAGATATAAAGGTGAAGTATCAAAATTTAAATCTACCGCATAAAACGGCTCTATCTCGTTATTACTAAGCGCAGAGAGTAGGGCAGAAGGAACGACGCGACTCATACGACCTCCGCAGCTCCAAAAGAAATTCCATACACGGCTAACTGATTTACACTGTAAGCAGTCTCGTTACTAACTAATCTAAATAAACCTTGCGCGCTTGTAAGATCTGCACTCACCCCAGAGCGCGTTTTTCTTAAAGCCGGCCATATTTCCAGATCGGCTGCTGATCCCGTACCAGTAAAATCCACCAATACTTTATGCAATGTGCTATCTGAGCCTGTACCTAAACTAAAAAAATCACCGGCTTTTAAGGTTTGACCGTTAGTCGCAGTCGCTGCAACCGTTTCATCACCGGCACTACCCGAAATAGAAACCGCAGTAGCTGAGCCTCGAATAGAGTTACTTATCGGATCGCTCAGCAAAAACGTACCATGCCGACCGCGCAAAGAAAGTAACCAGGCGACCCAAGTCTCTGCATCATCGCGTCGCATAGGTTTAAGAGTAATGTCTATTTGCCATTGTTGACCTGAATACGTGTGCGTCTGTCCCGCAAACGTAAACGGAGACTGACTGTAAGCAACCGCGTTGACCGCCCTAAACTCAACAGACCTAATTGTTGTCTGGTTAGGCAAGCTAAGAGGGTAGGTTATCGCCATCAGCTAAACGCCCTTCCATAAGAACCACCGCGTCTTTTGCTATCCGCTACAGCCGCTTTTGCCGTTTCCGCTATTTGGGGAAGCAATGTTTTTATTTCATTTCTAACGGTTTGTTGTACGCCAGTAGTTATATTTATGGTCTGATTTACGGTAACACCGTCTCCACCACCGAGCGCCGCTTTCGACTGTGGAACGGATAATATTCGTCCGGCAGTTGAAGGTACAAATACTTCTCTGCCATGCTCACCCACGACCGTAGGTTGACCGGCATAAATTGCACCACCGGCAGCATTATTTGTACCGGCGACGGGAGGGCCGCCACTGCTTACGCCTAAGAAACCCATCGCACTATTAACCAATCTCTGTACCACTAGAACGCGGTATAACTCACGGATAACAGTCTGTGCCGAGGATTTTAAGACGTCCTTAAACGAACTTGCGCCATCGAGCGCAGCCATGAAAGTATCTTCAAATGCGCGTTCTAAACTTCCGGCGACACTCTCTAGATCTTTAAAATCGCCAGATAAACCTACGACTGCACCTCGTAATAATACAACATCTTCCGTGACGAGATTAGGGTTAGTCGCCTCTGCCCTAAGTGGGTCTTTGGGTGGATCAAGTAAATCTTTAAGTGCGTTGATCTGATCCCTTAGTGCATTGAAACGCTCAAGCTCTTTTTGAATAGCTATTTCTGTAATTTTGATTTGCTGTTTCCGCGTCTTAACTATTCTTGACTCTGTACCCACTATTCCAGGTCTATTTTCAGCCTCCGATAGGCTCTCTTGTATTTTTACTAGCTTAACATTCATATCTGACAATTTGGTCATGGATTTATCCAGTTCCTTTTCTAAGTCAGAAAGCTTACTCCTATCAGTCTGGACGTTAAATATTTCCGCTAACCCAAGTGCGGTTGTCATAAAAAATCTATTGGCACTAGTGGTCATTTTCTCCATAATTTCTTCAAATTCTTTGCGCAACTCAGAAGCATCGCTAACTAAATCTGAGCTAAGTATTACGCCTAATTTTTGTGCTTTCTCTCCTAGGTTGTCCATCGCTTCGCCGTTATTTAATAATAGCGGAGTTAAGACCGTCGCATCATTTGCTAGTGCTTCCATAAAGAAAGTAAGTTGCTGTTGATTGACTCCGGCTTCCTCTAAGGTTTTCACATATAACCCAAGAGCTTGATCGGAACTTAGACCACGAAATGCCTCGGCTGTTATACCTACTTTGGGTGCAACCGTCTCAAAGAAATCCGCTAACGGACCTGCGCCCGTAACAAGAAAGTCCCCAAATTTGTCATTAACGTCCTTTAGTATATCGGCTACTTTATCCTGTTCAATACCCACCGTTTTTGCCGCAAATGCAAAACGTTGAAAGTCTTCAACATTAGTGCCGGCAAGCGACGATAGGTTAGTTAACTCTTTAGCTAAACGTGTAGCGTTATCTATTTGACGCGTAAGACCGGCTGTTAATACACCCGCCGATATAGCACCGCCAAACCGGTTGAAAACCTCGGTAAGGCCATTCATAGCTTTTGTAGTTTTATTAAGGTCTTTAGTGCTTTTTTTCCCAAATCGCTCGACGCGTCTAGACGCTCGATCCATTGCGCGTGTAAATTCTTTATCCCGCGCAGACAGGATAACGTTTAACTGTTGTGCACTTACTGCCATTTTATCCGTACCTTAACGCTAGCTCTTGCGCTTCCTCCAGGCTAGGAGCATTTCTGCCGGCCTTTTTAGGAGTGTGCGCGTCTTGCCAACCCTTAAAAACATTGAAAGTGTCTAGGGGTATTTGATCTCTTATCTCTTCTGGTTTTAAACCGGCTACAATTCCGTTTTGTATTAGCTGACGGACTTCAAGCTTTCTGGGCGTGGGCTGCTTGCTTTTTTTTTAGTTTCTACCTCTTCAAACGCCTCTGGCATAAACGCAACCCCAAGAACCGCCTGTGCAATTGCGTAAAGCTTCAACAAGTCAGACGGACCAGCGTTTTCAACTATCCGATCCGCATCTTCATCTTTTTGTCCACCACCTACTAGACCCAAGGCAACCAAGTCTTTAACTTCTTTACTACTTGGTTTTTTACTACGACCAAAAAAGCCATCCCAAACATCAAAAATGCCTCGATGCGTGTCTTCAAATCTTTCAATTTCACGATTTCGTAATAGTAGGACGTAAGAGGCATCACCAATGGTTTCGGTCATGCCTCCACGTGGAGCAATTGCAGTTATAGCCATTAGGCAGCCGTAAATGTAACAGTACCGTTGCTTTCCATAGCAGAGCTAAAGGTCACACCACCCTCAGTTTCACCGCCAAACTCAAGACTGGTCACTCTGAAGTTACCCGCATAAGTCCCAAAATCGGGGACGAGCAATTGAAAATTGCACGAACTATCCGAGGCCATCGCCACAGTATTCAACCTAGCTTCACTCGTCTCATCTAAAAAAACACCGTCCGCAGAAAGTGACATAGATTTCAAACCATTTAAACTTGCGGCAAATAATGCACCACCTGGAGTTGACGCATCTGGCGTTGTGACGTCAATTGCTGAGTTATTTATTGTCAAAGTCTTGCTGTTTACACCGGCAAGGTTAGTGAACGTTTCCGACCCTGAACCGTCGCCAATTTTCAGAAGCATTGCTCTTCCGAGTTGTTTAGCCATTTTCGTTTCCTTCCGTTAAGTTTGTTGCATCATTGCCGTAAATAATACCGACGCTTTATGGCCTCTATCGTCAGCAATTTTTGTCACGCTGTAACTTTCGCAGCGTAATTCGATAAGGTTAAAACCAGTCAAAGAAACGGCTGTTTCCTGTCTATGAAGTGCTAGTCGTACTGCCTCCGCTATTTGGGCGCACTCAACGCGTCCAGTAGTCTGCGAAAACGCCTCAACATTCATACTAACTTCGGCACTTATATCGCCGTCAGTATCGTCCGCACTGGGCGTTATATTCCCAAATCGTATAAACGGATACGTGGCAGGCACTGGTGGCTCGTCATATATGCGCGTCGAAACGATTGCAGTGGTCGCACTGTTGGCTGCTAAAGTTGCAAGCACTCCTTTTTGAAGCTCCAAAGCGAAACTATTACTCATGCAAGACCTACTTCTTTAACTGCTTTACGGATTGCGCTTTTTACTCTGTTATTATGTCTTCGACCGATTATTATTTGTGTGCCGCGCATAAATTTTACTGGATCAGTATACCCACTAAATTTTTTACCAGTCTTTCGAGGATATCGACTTGAACGTGTATATCTTCGACCAAATTCGACTGAGAGAGCCTTTATTTGGCTTTCTGCGTCGGGTGGCGCAGCTTCAATTGAAGCAATAATTTCACCGCCCTCAGTTCTAGTTGCACGTTTTACTTCAACCTTTGTGTGTATTCCATCCCGAAGGTCGCCCTGGTCGACTGGAGCAAGTGTTTTTGCTATGCGTAACCCTTGCCGCAAAGAGAGCCTAATCGCTTTGAAAATATATTTTCTTTGTTTCGTCGGTAACTGTTTAAATGCTTTCTGCGTACCACGAAATTCTACCCTCACGCAGCGACGCCTTTTTCTAAAAGAAACTCAGTAATATCGTTTTTGTTATTTGGGCTAATAATCGATTTTATAGCCCATATAGTGTTTCGAGCAATGACCCTATCAGATAGCGTTACAGCTTTCACATTTGTATCGGTTCTGACTTTCATACGCGCTAGCGAAACATCTTCAAAAGCACCAGATTCGTCCTGCATAGACCCAAGACGCTCTACCAAATGAGCAAAACGCGATATAAGTTCAGACCAACTATCTTGCGTTACGTTTCCAAATTCGTCAGTTGTTGCAGCCATTCTTTGGAATGATACACGATCTCGATACATACCGGCTCTAGCCATACCAACTGTTTCTTTCCATATTTAACATAGCCTCAACGCCATAAGGCATGGTTTTACTATTAACCCCAATTAATTCACTTTCACGATTTTCGTAATGGTGAGCGACAAGCATTTTTAAGGCGTGTTTGACTGTAGCCGGCACAGATGCCGCAGTGTCGCCGTAGCCGATCACATAATTAATTTTGATTGCGTCTTCGCGGTTAAATACGACAGGCCACGTGTTTCCGTTTTTAGGATAAACAGTCACGTAACCTTTCGTGCCAATAACATAATAATTAGACAAAGTATCGGTCTGCAAAGTATTATTAGCGTCGTAATACTGAATTGACGATACACTTTGAACCGGTCCTAAACTTAAGCGAACAGTGCTTATATTTGGACTAAAACATTCTGACCAGGTTTGAGTTATTATTCCTTTGCCAAGCGAACCAGTTGCATCGACGTAAGCCATAGCGACGGTTATTAGATCACCAATCACTACGTCGTCGTCAGAATGCTCAACTCGCATATGCCTTTTTGCCTCTGCAATAGTTACTGGGATGATTGTCGGCGCAGTTACCAAACTTAATCGATGCTGAAGAGGCAGAGTCATTTTTTATTCCTTAACTGCGGTTTTTTTCTCAACAACTTCCTTAACGGCTTTCTCAACTTTTCTGACTTCAACGATTTCTGCAATACCACGCTCTACATAACGCTGAACCGCATCGGGATCGTTTATTTCAACTATGTCGCCGGCGTTATGACTAAAATCTATCCCCGCCATACTTTGCAATAATTTAACTTTCATTTTTAACCTCCTAAAAAGGGCAGGGTGGAGGTACACACCCTGCCGTTGTTTTTACGCTTGAGTTAGCACCTTCACCGCAGCCGTATCACTTAGGCAGCCGTCAAAACGGATATAACCTAAGATGCCGAAGTCTGGAGCAAAACGCTCACGTGCTACATACAACGCCGGAGCGCCTACTTTACGCACGTAATAGGCTGACATATCGCCAAACAGTACGGTCTTTTTAGCCGTAGCGATTTCGTCCATATCTTGGTTAACCACAACTGGATACCCTAAGATATTTTGAGGTGTTCCAACTTGGAAGTCGCCCATTTGCCATAGGTAGTTGCCTTGACCGTCTTTTAGCTTTCTAACTGCTTTAAGAGTACTATCGTGCATCATAATCGCAGCGTTAGGTGTATCCCGATAAGCAGGGTCTACGCTATGGATAAGATCGATAATCTCATCTGCGGTTAACGCGGTAGCAGAAGCGGCAGTGACCCCTGCGGCGGCATTGGTTACAATACCTTCGACGTCTGAACTACCAGATCCGGTGGTCAGTTTTGCGTTAGCTTTACGACCCATTCTTTCACCGAGTAAACGCCCTAAGAGCGACTCCATATTAAGAACGCTATCGGCGTTTAACTCTGCGGACCATCTGACCCATTCAGTATTAAAGCCAAAAGCCCCAAGGCTCTTGTTGGCAAATACAGCATCTTTTCCACCGTCATCGGTCGGCTGTGTACCCTCAGTATGTGCCTCCGCAGTTTTAGCCGTGTCGTCGATAGTCGGAATATTAAATGTGTTTCCGGAGGTATCGTTAATAACGTTAAATATTGGGTTGCTATACATAGGGCCAAAAGCCTTCATGCTCTCGACAATAAAGTTAGCTAGCTCAACCGGAACGGTAAAACCACCGGCTGTATTTGTGCCGGCTACTTGAACGCGGTTTTCTTTTAAAACGTTACGAACTTCTGGATCGACGTAAGCCTCACCTCCGTTTGCAATGTATTCCGCAAACGCTAGTCGGTATTCCATAGTCTGACCCGCGTCTACCGCCGGCGCACTACGATCTTCTACTTCTGGCATTTTTGAGGTGTCAGGTTTAATTACCGCGTCTAAAGCTTGCTTTAACCTTTCCTCGCGTAATATGCGCTCTTTAATTTTATCGTGAGATTGCATAATTTTATCAAAATCAGACTCAATTTCCGCAGCTCGCTCTTCTGGAGTGTCGTCTACAATTTCGTCTAGTTTAGAACGAGCTTGAGTGGCAATTTTTGCCATTTCCTCGTTAAGTTCCCTAATATCAGCCATTTCTAGCTCCTTTTAATTGTTGGGGGAGAGTTTTTGCCTTCATGCGCAATCGTCGCGCTGCTTGGCTACGTTTTTGACGTTTACGGTGCAGCTCCAGGCTATCGAGCGCGCTTCTAATTCCTATAGAAGTGGACTCATAGGCGGGGGTCGTCACGATACTCACATCATGTAGCTCCGCTTCTGTAATGACTCTTTGCGGCATATCTTCCGCATCGCTCCATTTTTGGCGGGTCGGCACGAATGCAAACGACATTTTATCCAGATCGCCACGTTTCATTTTTGGGACGATACTACGGACATCGGGATCTGAAGGGTCTAGGCTAGCTCTGATTTTTAAGCCTTTTTCGTCTTCGGATAATTCTAAAGTGCCTGATCTAGTGCGGGCGAGTGGTAAACCTGTGTGATTTACTAGAAAAACTACGTCGTCTCGATTTACCGCGTCAGTAAAAGCGCCTCTCGCAATACTTTCGCGCCACTTTCCACCAATAACAGTCTCTGAATCAAAAACAGCCGCGTAACCCTCAACATTTATACCGCCATCGTCTGTCTCTCGTATTTCAATATCGCTAGAGGGGCGAGATTCACGCCTATACTTGTCTTTATCTTTGTCCTTGCCATAGCCGGCTTCATCTAGTTCCATATCCACCTCATCTTCTTGGGATTGATCCGATTTACCAAAAGTGATTACTATCTGTGTCTCGGTTTCTTCGATTTTTTGAATATGACGCTCTGACCTATTGTCCATAAATCTATCCTCATCTGTATTTGCGTATCTATTTGCGAAACTTCGAGCACTCGACCCTCCCCAAAGTAACCAAGCGACTTTGAAAGCAGACGGACCGCCGTCGGGTTGCTCTTTTGCATAGTCCCTGTCGTAATTCGCACCAAACCGCGCGAAAAATGCTTTCATA
>Ga0209535_1001048_pt1 | contig 18988 bp, 20 predicted proteins | sample LinPmetageLP28_FD_184041 | JGI IMG/M metagenome (GOLD analysis project Ga0209535, IMG submission 184041) | Marine viral communities from the Pacific Ocean - LP-28 (SPAdes) (version 2) | ecosystem: Environmental > Aquatic > Marine > Oceanic | place: Pacific Ocean | collected 2009-08-22
AGCCATGACTGGGAAGGGGCTGAAGAACTGACTAAAGAGGAACGCAAGGAACTCGGTGACAAGATCGATGAAGCAGTGCGTCAGGGTATTCACGTAGGGCAAAAGGCCGGAGGTGGCTCGCTTGCCGATGCGCTTGGACTCAAGGACTTGATAACCCCGAAGGTAGACTGGCGTATTCATCTGCGTACCTTTATGAACGCGACGTGTCAGCGCAAGGAGCAAAGCAGTTGGCGTAGACCTAATCGTAGGTTCTTACATCAAGACATCATTATGCCTACGCTAGAAGGACGTAGCATACGTGAGTTACTGGTGGCGCGTGACGCATCGGGTTCGATGTACTGGGAAGATCGCATGACTAAGGTTACCTCAGAGATGTTGGGGATAGCCAAGCTGTTAGACATCGAGAAAATCCATGTACTTGATTGGGATGGTGAGGTCGCCGAGGGTGGGCATACCACCTACTCAAGCAGGGAGTTGGAAAGCGCACCGGAGTTGAAGACTGTTCGTGGAGGTGGGGGAACCAACCCTAGCTGCGTGAGTAGATACATCGACGAGGTACAACTGAAACCTGATTGCATCATCATGCTGACCGATGGCGAGATATATAACTGGGGTAGTTGGAGACATCCAATACTCTGGGCAATCACTAACGATGACACAATAACTGCCCCTGTGGGCAAGACAATTAACATTGATTAAACCTAGATATTCTAGGTTGGAGAACGATATGAGTGTAATAGCAAACAGCGCCGTACTGGTGCGTCTGAATATTAGCGTATGGGGAGCAAGCAAACGCAACAAGGAGTTGGAGCATGAGGTAGCACGCAACAAAAATGCTGACCCCAAAGCTATGCGTATGTACGACAACCTGATGGTAGGTTCAACAGGCCATTCCGATATTCATAGGCACGCTGCTGATTCTAGATTGTGGCACGCAACTGAGACTAACCCCTTCGATGAGCGGGGGTATCGCATATGTCCTACCAGTTTGTTCTTGGACTACAAGATGCAACAAAACCAGAGACGCGGTAGGTTCTGGTCACTGGTGGATACATTCAGGGTCAAGTACTTCAGTTACCGAGAGACAGCCGAACAGTATCGGGGAGATATGTTCAATGCACTGGACTACCCCTCAGTAGAGGAAGCATGTTCTAAGTTTGCATGGAACTTTACTGTAGCCCCTGTGCCTGAGAGTGGTCACATCTGCATAGACCTACCAGAGCAGGAGTTAGCCGAGGTGCGTGCATCGTGTGATGCAGAAGTAGACAGGCGCATTGAGTTGGCAATGCAAGATAATGAAACGCGGTTGAAGAAGGAATTTAGAATTATCAGTGGTAAGTGTGATGACGTGGGGGTTGATGATTTAGATGAAGACAACCGGAGGTGGCATGACACATTCATTACCAACCCCTTGAAGTTATGTGAACTGCTTAAGCATACTAACCTAACGCAAGACCCGCAGATAGAAGAAGCAAGAAGCACGCTAGAGGGACTGATGCGTGGCAAGAACAAGGAGATGTTCAAGGACTCACCCCACATACGCGCTGAAGCAAAGAGCAAAGTGGATTCCATAATTGATAAATTTGATTGGTAACCTAGATATTCTAGGTTGAACAGGAGAACGATATGTCCAGACTAAGTACAGGTAAAGTAGTAGCAGGCGGTTTTACCATTGACCGAGTAACGCGATGGTTGGAGGAGAATAGAAAAGACAGTAAGTACCGCTGTACTAATCTACCTTCCAATGTGGTGATACATGAGCAATGTATAAACGAGCTAGTGGAAAGGGGTGAGCAATTCACAATGGATGTGGAGAGCACACTGTTAGGTGAGTTAGTGCATGACTTAGCGTGGGAGAGATCAGCATGGACGTTTCTAATTTCTAAGACAAGTAACGACGACCCACACCGGCTACGCGGGGGAAGGTTGATTATCTTTGATGGGGTAGAACCCATAGGAATTGTAGACCATTGTCTGATGGCAAATACCTTACATGAATATGGGGTGTCCATCAGGAACGAACGTATCAAGCAAGACTTGCAGAAGAAAGACTCTAGGGAAACAACTATTTTGAAGCGTGCTAAACAGATTATCAACGTGGATGTATATGGACTTACTTCAGAGGAACTACTGATGCAAGGCACGAAGAACATCAAAGGTGCTGTGGACATGGCTACACATAAACTAGGGCGTACCATGCAAGAAAAGTTTACGCCCGTCAGTGAATGGGTACGTGAACAACTGATGCACTTCTCACCTGAGATGATTGCGTTTTCTGAGAAGATGGGCAAAGCAGAAATTGTTAATGCCTATACGGAAGCAGTAGAGGACAATGCTCTAGGCGCAGGTGTTAAGAAAGACATGGATGTAGGACAAGGCAAGATGGTGATCATCTTAGGGGATGAGTATCACATCGCCCACCTGAGTGGCTTGACTAACGTAGGTGGTGAGTTTCACAAACGATACATGCGATTCAACCGCGATACTCTTGATCCAGGGCTACACACAGCACTAGCCCTGCTTAAGCTGACAGAACCAAATACATTTATCAGGGGCATGGGCTTCAAGGTTTCTGATACTGAATACTTTATTGTAGAGGAGGTGCAAATTGAACACGACTAGAAGATCACGAGGCAAGGGGGCAAAGCCTTCCATGTTACACACCAACGTGCGACTACCTGAGTATGTAGTAAGTTACTTCAAGGAGTTTCCCAGTTACACCAAAGAAATACGTAGGGTACTTGAGGAACACGTTACACAAGTGGACAACGAAGGGGCTACTCGCGTAGCCCTAGACCAACAACGATGGCAGGATATCCTTGCCGAGGAGAACGATGAGTAACCTAGACATTCTAGGTTGCATGTAAATTATACCCCGCCTTGTGCGGGGTTTTTTTGTGCCTTTACAAAGTCAAACAGTTAGGTTATTCTGTGCTGATGGCTTTAACTCCCGAAAAGAAAGTTAAGAATAAAGTAGTCAAGCTATTGAAAGAATACGAGGCTTACTACTTTTTCCCTGCAACCTACGGCTTTGGTCGTAGCGGCGTGCCAGATATAATTGTTTGTTACCGAGGACGTTTCATTGGCGTGGAATGTAAAGCAGGTGCAAACAAAACCACTGCGTTGCAAGACAAAGAGCTTGCGGATATTAAAGCAGCAGGTGGTATTCCCCTTGTCATCAACGAGACAAACCTTGCGGAACTTCAGTTTGTTTTGGATGAGCTTACATGAGTGTCCTCACGATAGACTTTGAGACCTACTACTCTAAGCAGTTTAGTTTGAGCAAACTGACTACTGAAGAATATGTTAGGGATAAGAAGTTTGAAGTTATCGGGGTAGCTGTTAAAAAAGCAGAGAGCTACTATCATAAAGGAGCTGCTGCTCCTTTATGGTTTTCTGGTAGCAAAAAACAAACCGCTAAGTTCTTAGCTCAGTTTGACTGGGCAAACTGCACAGCCGTGGCGCACAACGCGATGTTCGACATGGCAATACTTAACTGGCATTTTGATATAAAGCCTAAACGCATAGTAGATACTATAGCTATGTCGCGTGCGTTGCACTCGGTGGAAGTTAGTCATGGACTGGCTGCGCTTTCAGAGTACTACCAGCTAGGAGCTAAAGGTACAGAGGTACACGATGCGATAGGCAAGAAGCGTTTGGACTTTACCCCCGATGAATTAGAAGCTTACAGTGGTTACTGCATACAAGATGTAGAACTTACCTACAAGCTGTACCAAGTATTGAACAAAGATTTCCCCAAGCTAGACCTTGCACTGATAGACCTGACCACCCGTATGTTTACTGAGCCGGTGCTTAGTTTAGACACAAACGTGTTAACCAGGCACTTAGAAGATGTACTGGCTACTAAAGCAGCCCTAATGAATAAAGTTGCCCATGAAAAGACAAAGCTCACCAGTAACCCCCAGTTTGCTGAACTCCTGCGGGGGTACGGCATAGAGCCACCCACTAAGATAAGTCCTACTACAGGCAAGGAGACTTACGCTTTTGCCAAGACGGACGAGGGGTTTAAGGTATTGCAGGAACACGAAAATCCGTCGGTGCAGGCTATTGTGGCTGCTAGACTAGGAGTAAGGTCTACCATCGAAGAGAAGCGCACGCAGCGGTTCTTGGACATTGCCGCTAGGGGCAAGCTACCTATACCACTACGCTATTACGCTGCTCACACAGGCAGATGGGGCGGTGCTGACAAGATTAACATGCAGAACTTACCCCGTGGTTCACAGCTAAAGTACGCCCTGTGCGCCCCCGAAGGGTACAAGTTTGTGGACTGCGACCTGTCTCAGATAGAGGCGCGGATGTTAGCGTGGTTGGCTGAAGCTGATGAATTAGTGGAGGCATTCGACAGGGGTGATGATGTCTACAAGATAATGGCTGCTGCTATATATGACAAGCAAGCAGATGATGTTACTAAAGAAGAACGGTTTGTGGGCAAGCAAACGGTGCTTGGGTGTGGCTATGGTATGGGGGCAACACGCTTCCAAGTACAACTAAAGAACTTTGGTGTAGAGCTAGAAGAGAACGAGTGCCAACGGATTATAGATATATACCGTACCACCTACGATGATATACCTAAGCTATGGAAGGATGCGGGCAAGTGTTTGAAAATCATACAAGAGAATAAAGCTACAACACTAGGCAAGGATAAGCTGCTTAAAGTAGAAGGGGACTTCGGTATAAAGCTGCCTAACGGTCTGTATATAAAGTACCCTAACCTACGCACGGAGCAGGAAGAAGGGGGTTTCAAGGAGACAGTCTATGACACCAGGGCAGGACGTACCACTACCCCTACTAGAATATATGGAGGTAAGGTAATAGAGAATGTATGCCAAGCGTTAGCTAGAATAGTTATAGGGGAGCAGTTGCTCAGGGTGTCCAACAAGTACAAGGTGGTAATGACGGTACACGACGCTATAGGTTGTATAGTCCCTGAAGGAGAGGTAAAACAAGGTATGGCTTATGTAGAAAAGTGCATGAGGGTGCGGCCTGAATGGGCGCAGGATTTACCTTTAGATTGTGAAGGTGGTATTGGTAACTCATACGGTGAGTGCCAGTGATGTCCCAGTGCGCGGTGGGCGCTTTTATTCATGGCAAAAACACGCACAACATACGATGGAGTCAAAAAAATTTCGTACAGGGTTTTTTAATTTTCCCCCTTACGGCGTTCTCCAACACCATGCGTATGTCGGGTAAGCCACGCTACGGTTAGCCGTGCCTGAAGGGTTTAATCCTTTTCTCCTAGAGGCACGCGTTGAATTAAGGAAGTAGGTATGACAAAACTAAAATGGCCTGATGCAAAGTTTGAAGAAAAAGTAAAGTTGCTTATACATGAGCATCTACATCCGTTAGCGTCTGAATGTAAGAAAGAAGAGGATGTTTTAGCACTGTGCGTAGCTTTCGTTACAACAAGCATAGGAATGATGCACGACGTTGGGTATGACAAAAAAGAGATAGAAGCTAGGCTATTACTTACTATAGATGCCTTTATGCTAGAACTACACACAGAAAAACAGGAGCGGTTTGATACTGTACACTAATGAAAATAACTATAGAACTTGATGATCAGGACACGAATGACAAGCACGTTGAGAAGTTTCTTAAACTACTTGAACGAATTGTAATTGCAATAGAGGACGAGCCAGAGGAAGACGAGGGTGAGTGATGACCTTACCACAAACATTTGTTCTAAGTGTAAGGCTATCTCTGAGGAAGTACTTAACATGGAGACACACAAACGTGTTGGGTGGTACTGCTTGAAATGTCATTACTTTGAGAAAGCAATATTGCGTGAAACAGTTATATACAAGAAAGGAGAGGAACATGTTGTATGAATACAGTTGCACTATACGATCTATTACTGACGGTGATGGGCTACGCGTGGACATTGATTTGGGTTTCGGTGTCACTCTTAGGGGTGACAGTGGTCGGGGCGTTAATATTCGTCTGTTTGGAATCGATGCCCCAGAGAGCCGTACCCGCAATAAAAAGGAGAAGCTACATGGGTTACTCGCAAAAGAATGTGTCAAGAAGGAATGCCAAGTTGGAAGCACGTACATCCTTAGAACGAAGGAGAAAGGAAAATTTGGTAGATGGTTGGGAGATATCAAAACGTCAAAGGGATGGATTACGAAAGTCCTTCTCCAAGCAAAGTTGGCTGTCCCGTATGAAGGACAGAATAAAAAAGAAATTAAAGCAGCTCACGAAAAGAACCGACAAGAGTTAATCAAGATGGGGTTACTGGAATGAAAAAAGAAGTTTGGGAGTACGGCACTTTGTACTACAACCCTAACGCAGGGGAGGGCGAAGTAGAACTTTGGGAAGAGTTCCATAACGAGCACTTCGTTATTCAATTAGATATTTTAGAGGATTGGCGGAACTACTTGGAGGCTCTTGCGGAATCAATACAAAGCAATCAAGGCAGAAAACTATAATGGATATAATAACTGTAGATTTTGAAACTTATTACGACAAACACTTTTCCCTAAGTAAGATAACTACGGAGGAATATATTCGTAGTAAACAGTTTGAAGTTATTGGGGTGGCTGTAAAAGTTAACGATGGGGAAACTATTTGGTTATCAGGAGAAGTACATGCGCTTCACACCTACTTACATAATAATTTTGCTTGGGAAAAAAGTGCTGTACTTGCTCATAATACTATGTTCGATGGGGCTATTCTTAATTGGGTTTTTGATATTCACCCTAAGTTATACCTTGATACTATGTGTATGGGCAGGGCTATTAATGGTACAGAAATATCGTCTTCTCTCGCTACGTTATCCCAACGCTACAAGCTTGGAGAAAAAGGAGATGAAGTAGTTAGTGCGCTAGGCAAGCACCGTTTGGACTTTAATGAAGAAGAACTTTCAAAGTATGGGGATTATTGTGTAAATGATGTGGAGTTAACTCACGCTTTGTTTGCTAAATTTATGCGTACACAAAATTTTAAGAACAATGAATTGAAAATAATTGATATAACGTTGCGAATGTTTATAGAACCGGTGCTCAAACTTAACACTGATAAATTAAAGGCACACCTCAACGAAATACAAACACAAAAAAATAGTTTGTTGAAAAGTTGTGGGTTGAACAAAACGCAATTGATGTCAAATCCACAGTTTGCCGCAGCATTAACCGAACTGGGTGTAACCCCACCCACAAAAACAAGTTTGCGTACTGGCAAAGAGACTTTTGCTTTTGCTAAAAACGATGAAGCTTTTAAAGCTTTGCAGGAACACGAGAGTCCCGCAGTGCAAGATTTAGTAGCAGCTCGTGTTGGGTTAAAGAGTACATTGGAGGAAAAACGTACAGAAAGATTTTTAGACATATCCTCACGTGGTCTTTTACCTGTGCCCATTAAGTATTATGCGGCCCATACTGGACGGTGGGGCGGCTCAGATAAAATTAATTTGCAGAACTTACCAAGTAGAGGTGAGAACGCTAAAGTACTAAAGTCTTGCATTGAAGCTCCTGATGGGCATACGTTAATAGAAGCTGATTCAGCACAAATAGAAGCACGTGTACTTGCATGGTTTGCAAACCAAAAAAACTTACTGGGTGATTTCAGACAAGACAAAGATGTTTACAAAAGAATGGCTGCGGAAATTTACCTTAAGAAAGAAGATAATGTAACCCCGGCAGAACGTTTCATTGGCAAACAGACAATCTTGGGTTGCGGGTATGGGATGGGTGCGGTTAAGTTTCGCGCTCAACTTAAATCTTTTGGGGTAGAGGTCGATACAGATGAAACCAATAGAATAATACGGGCGTATCGTGCCGCTAGTAAGAACATTACTTCTTTGTGGCGTGATGCCCAAAATACGCTTAATGGTATATGCGAAGGTGATGCTATACCTTTCGGACGTGCAGGGGTTTTAAAAGTAGACCCAGACGTGTATGGTATTAAATTACCGTCTGGACTTTTTATGTTTTATGATGGTCTTTCTATTACGGAAACTGAAAAAGGTAAACAGTTTTCTTACAAAACAAGGCTGGGCCACACAAACATATATGGTGGTAAAGTTATTGAAAATGTTTGCCAAGCATTAGCACGATGTGTGATGGCTGACCAAATGGTACAAATTTCTAAACGGTATCGTGTTTTACTTACTGTACATGATTCTGTGATATGCTGTGTACCTGATGGTGAAGTAGACGAAGCTGCGGCTTTTGTCGATAAATGTATGTGTTGGACTCCAGAATGGGCAGAGGGCTTGCCTGTTCGTGGTGACGTTGAAGTAGGGAAAAACTATGGGGAATCTGTAGTATGGACACCAAACCTGCATGGTCATTCAGTAGCATAAAAACGTTTGACCAATGCCCTAAAAAATATTACCACTTGAAAGTGGTTAAAGATTACGAAGAAAATTTTAAAACGGAACCTATACTATACGGTAATGAGTTCCATGCAGCAGCGGAAAATTATGTAAGTGGGAAAGTCGATACACTTGACCCACGTTTTGATTACGCACAGGCCACACTAGACAAACTGAAAGGTATGAAAGGTGAAAAACTGTGCGAATTTAAAATGGGTTTAACTGAGAACTTGGAGCCATGCGGGTTTTTTGATAAAGATGTTTGGTTTCGTGGTGTGTCAGACTTAACTATATTGGATAGAGAATCAGGTGTAGCTAAAGTTATAGATTACAAGACAGGTAAATCTGCTAAGTACGCAGATAAAGGTCAGCTTGAACTCATGGCATTGGCTACGTTCAAGTATTTTCCAGAGGTAAAAACTGTTAAAGGTGGTTTACTATTTGTTGTATGTAAAGCGTTTATAAAAGATACATACACTATAAACAGGGAATCAGAACTTTGGCAGAAATGGTTAGGGGAGTACGGCAAAATGGAACAAGCCTATAAAGCAGACGTATGGAACCCGCGCCCTACGGGGCTATGCCGTGCCCACTGTATTGTATTGGAATGTCCACATAACGGGAGAAAATAATGGCTTACAAGAACCCTAAAGATAGACCCAAACAAGTTAACAAACCTGTCGGAAGCGCAGCATTTAAAGCCCGTATGGAAAGGCAAAAGGCGAGACGTGCAGTAGATGCTACTGGCAGAGATGCTAATAAGAACGGGAAGGCTGACAAGCGGGAAGGTAAAGATGTTAGCCACAATAAAGCGTTGAGTCGAGGTGGTAGCAACAAAGACGGAATTAGAATTGAAAGTTCTAGCAAAAATCGTGCTCGTAATTTTAAGAATACAGCCAAGAAAGGTGGACGTATTACTAAGACTACAGTAAAAAAACGAGGCAAGTAATGAGGGTAGTAGACAATAGAGGATTACTGCTTAAAGTCCGTAACCCCAATAAAATAACTACAGCTATTCCTAACAGTAAAGATTTAGGGCGCAATAATGTATTAGTTAAATGGGGCATAGACGAGTCACGAGTTCTAAAAAACCTAAACATAAAGAATGTCCCTTCCCCAATTATGGGCAAGTACCAGTGGACGGGCAAACATAAACCTTTTGACCACCAGAAAGTTACGTCTTCTTTTTTAACCATGAACCGTAGGGCTTTTTGTTTTAACGAGCAAGGAACAGGCAAGACGGCTAGTGCGATTTGGGCTTCAGATTTTTTAATGAAAGAAGGTTTATTAAAACGTGTTCTTATAATATGCCCATTGTCTATTATGGATTCAGCATGGAGAGCCGACTTGTTTAAGTTTGCTATGCACCGAACCGTGGATATTGCACATGGAGCTAAAGCTAAACGCGAAAACATTATCAACAACGGAGCTGAATATGTCATCATAAACTATGATGGGGTAGAGATAGTCAAAGATGTTATCGCTAATGGTGGGTTTGATTTGATTATTGCCGACGAAGCTACCCACTATAAAAATGCTCAGTCCAGACGTTGGAAGGTACTCAACTCTTTGCTTAAACCTGACACATGGTTATGGATGATGACGGGAACCCCCGCTGCTCAATCCCCGTTAGATGGTTACGGATTAGCTAAACTTGTTAACCCTAAAAAAGTTCCTATGTTTTTTGGGGCTTTTCGTGAGTTAGTTATGTACAAGCTCACACAGTTTAAATGGGTTCCAAAACCCACTGCCACTACAGTAGTGTTTAATGCGTTACAACCCGCAATACGATTTACTAAGGATCAATGTCTTGATTTGCCTGAAATGACTTACACGCACAGGGAAGTAGCACTCACAGCACAACAAAAGAAATATTACAAAATTCTTAAGAGTCAAATGGTTGCAGTAGCTGACGGAGAACAAATTACAGCGGCGAATGCAGCAGTCAACATGAACAAGTTATTGCAGCTATCTTGTGGGGCAGTGTATACCGATTCAGGAGAGACAATAGAGTTTGACATAAAAAATAGGTACAAAGTTTTAAAAGAAGTTATTAGCGAGTCTAGCCAAAAGGTATTGGTGTTTGTCCCCTTTAAGCATGTTATTGATTTGCTTACAGAAAAATTAAAAATCGATGGAGTTACTACTGCTGTTATTCGCGGAGATGTGAGCGCACATAACCGGACGAGAATATTTGATGAATTCCAGACTACCGATACTCCTCAAGTGTTGATTATTCAACCACAAGCTGCGGCACATGGGGTAACTCTCACTGCTGCTAACACTATCGTATGGTGGGGGCCAACATCTTCTTTGGAGACATACGCACAAGCCAACGCACGGGTTCACAGGTCAGGTCAAACTCACCCCTGTACCGTGGTACAGCTACAAGGCTCACCAGTGGAGAAAGCAGTCTACAAGATGCTAGACAACAGAATTAATGTGCATACAAAAATGATAGATTTATATGAAGAAGTACTTGAAAGTTAGAAATAAAGCACTATAATGCAACATACGATATAAAATACAACTAAACACAATCATTGGGGAAGATAATTGTGAATAATACTACTGATGCCGTTAGTGTAGATAGACTTGTCTCTGTGTATATTAAAATACGTGACCAGAAAGCTGCGGTTGCGACAAAACTAAAAGAGGAAGAAGCTGCCTTAAATGATAAGTTAGAGATTGTTAAGTCAGCTTTGTTAGAACATTGTAAGGAAAACAATGTGGAATCTGTGCGTACCAGCATGGGTACGTTCTTCCGACAAGTGCGGAATAGATACTGGACTTCTGATTGGGAGTCTATGAATTCTTTCATCAAGGAAAATGATGCTGTTGATCTACTAGAAAAAAGATTACACCAAGGTAATATGCGTCAATTCTTGGAGGAGAACCCCGACAAACTTCCACCGGGTTTAAATGTGGATAGTGCTTACACAATTACCGTGAGGAGAAGTAAGAAAAATGACTGATAAGTATTTACCAATAGAGGATTTAGCTAATCACTTATCCGTAACCGTAAGTACTATACGGCAATGGGTAAAACAGGGGCACATACCTACTGATTGTTATATTAAAGTTGGCGCAAAAACTTACCGCTTTGATGTTCCTTCTGTGGTTGAAGCTCTTAAGAAAGGCAACCAATCCGAGGTCGAATCTGACGGTACACTAGAAGAAAGTTTTAGTGTGGCAGAAGGTGGTTTTAGTTTTGATGATGAATAAAGGTGCAGACTTTGGTGGAAGACAATTCAAAAGTACGTATTCAAAATTTATTATCTCGTATACAAAAAATAGAACCCAAAGAAGTTCCTGTGCCTGTGTTTAATGGAAATAAAATAAGTTTAAGAAATGCTATGTTTTCATTTAGTGTGGGGTCAGATGAATTATTATCAGACGTTTCTAATCATGCCTCCACAAAAGGGCCAATAGAAGTTATTATAATTAAATCTGCCCACATATCTCGTTCCTATTTTGAGAAACAATATGACGAAGATAAACCTTCCAAACCTATGTGTTGGTCGGATGATACGCGCACCGGCAGACCTTCTAGTCATGTTAGTGACGAAGCTAGGCAAGCAATCAATTGCTTTGAGTGTGTGTGGAACGTTAGAGGTTCAGGAAAAGGTGAGAGCAGAGGTTGCCGTTTTCATCAACGCATTGCAGTAATGGTATTAACAAACGGAAGCGTAATTGATACTAACCTATACCAATTACAGTTACCCGCAACTAGTGTATTTGGAGACAACCCTCAAAAGATGTCTATGCAAGCTTACGCAAAACATTTGAATTCTTTTAAGACTCCTCTTGCAGCGGTGGTTACTGAAATTTATTTTGACAAGAGCAGTTCAGTTTCTAAGCTTTTGTTTAAACCCAAACGTGCAATCACAGAAGATGAATATTTATTAGCTGTTGCTGCACAACAAGACTCAAAGGCTGATAAGGTTTTATCTAGTTCTTTGGATGTACAATCCCCTTTTACATCTGTAGAAGGTTTTATTTTTAAATAATTTTGACAGGAGAAAACAATGTCAGACACAAACTCTTACGTAATTAAAAACGTAGATGCGCTATACCCGAAAATAAATCAAACTTACAAGTTTGATCGCAACGCAGGGGCTAATGGTAAAAGTGTTCCATGTGATCCCAGTTTAGATGGGGCTGCTTATTCTTTAAACTTTAAGATGACACAACAGCAAGCCAAAGAATTGTATAAAGCTATGAATGATTCATTTTTAAATGCAGATAGGCGTACAGCTAAATGGGCAGATAAACTACAAATGCCCTTCCACAAAGAAGAAACAGAAGGGGATGTATGGGTAGGAAAAACTACTCTTAAGGGGGCTTACAATAAGCAACTTACTACGCGTCCAAAGCAATTTGATTCTAAGAATACTGCGTTGCCTGAAGACTTTTTGTTGACATCAAACAGTACGGTGAACATAAGCGTACAGCTTGTGCCGTATGGCCCTAGTGATAGATCAGAGGGTGGGGGAGTTTCTTTGCGTTTACGCGCAGTGCAAGTTATTAAATATATCCCTATGGCTGATCGTTCCCCATTTGATGTAGTCGATGATGGTTTTGATGGCGGCAGTACAACAGATAGTAAAGAGACACCTGCGGAAGAACTTTTCCCTGTTGAGGATACGCCTCCTCCCAAACCACAAGCAGTAAGTGATGATGTTTTTGATGAGCCGAAAGTTAAAAAGACAAATACTAAAGCTGATCCAAAACCCAAAAATGATGATGATCTTGGTGCATTACTAGACGAATTTGATGACTAAATACTTATGGATACTCAAAACTTTCTTAGCAAAGTTCTGAGTGATGATGGGTTTTATTGTGTAGTAGGTTTTAAAGACGGTAAACCAAGTCAGAAGTTTTTTAGCACATTAGATTCAGTTATGGCTTCAGCGTCTACGTTTGAACGCAGTGGTCACGATGTGTTTTTTGCTTTAGGTACTTTTGTTACAGAAGGTAGGCGTAACGCCAGTAATGTTAAGTACCTTAAAGCATTTTTTCTTGACTTAGATTGCGGTGATGGGAAAGGTTATCCTACTAAAGATGAAGCCATAGTTTCGCTTAGAGCTTTTCGTAAACATTACAATTTACCTTTTTGGACACGTGTTGTTAGTTCAGGTTCAGGGCTACATGTTTATTGGGTTCTTGAAGAAGCAGTTTCTTTTGCTGAATGGAAACCCGTTGCTGACCAGCTTAAACAAGCCTGTGTAGATTTTGAATTTGATGTTGATCCTGCACCTACTGCTGATGGTGCACGTATATTACGTTTACCCGGATCGCTTAACCACAAGTCTGATCCACCTAAACCTACGGGTTTTTTGGGGAAAGAAAATGGATTAGTTTCTTTTGATCACTTTAAATCTTGCTTACCAGTATCCTTGATACCAGTATCTAGTAGAACATACTCAGATCACGATAGGGCTACTATGGAAGCAGCCATGAGTAATAAACACAAACGCTTTACACGTTTGTTAGATGGCACTTACGCAGAGGGGGAAGAGTGCCTACAACTTATTAGGGCTGTTACACATCCTGCGGATTTAACTTACAACCAATGGTTAGCTACTTTATCAATAGTAAAATTTTGTGTGGAGTCACCTGAACTTGCACATGAGATATCTAAGGATTACCCCGCTTATACAGCATCAGAGACAGATACAGTACTTGCATCTATTGAATCTCCTTTCTATTGCACTACTTTTGAAGGCTATCACCCCGAAGGATGTGAAGGGTGTGTGCATAAAGGATTATATAATTCTCCTATTAGTTTGTGTATTGAAGTTAAAGAAGCTCCTGTGCAAAGTGATGTTGTGGAAGTGCAAAATCAGATTACTAAACCAGACCCTAAACCAGACCCCAATCCAAATTTACTTACACCTGCTCTTAATGTTTACACCATACCTGATTACCCCGGCGATTATTTTAGGGGTGCTGATGGAGGGATATACTTAAGGACATTGGATAAAAAGAAAAAACCTACGGAGATTTTAGTTTATCGTCAACCTCTTTACCCTGTTAGGCGTTTAGTTGACCCTCAGAGAGGCCCATGTTATGTATTTAGACACCATACTGCACGAGAAGGTATACGGGAATTTGTTGGCGTAGGTACAGATTTATCTTCTCCTGAAGGGTTTAGAAACCTTATGGGTATTAATGATGTGTTTCTTCTTAGAGAGGATTTAGGGAATCTAATGACCTATGTAAAGAAGTGGATAATAGAACTGCAAGATAACATGGATGAAATAAATGTAAGAACTCAATTTGGATGGACAGAAGATTATGCTTCTTTTGTAGTGGGCGACAAAGAAATTTTTGGGGCACACACTTCAGCCAACCCACCGGGTGCACGTACTGCACAATATTTTCCTTACTTTAAAAGCAAAGGAACTTTGGAGGGGTGGAAAAAAGTTACCGCATTCTATAACAGACCTGAGTTTGAAGAACATCAATATATGTTTGGTCTATCTTTTGGTTCTCCACTTATGGAGTTTGTTCCTAATATTGCGGGTGCAATTTACCATCTTACTAGCGCAGACTCTGGGTATGGTAAAACTACTGGGATGTTTGCGGGAGCTTCGGTGTGGGGCAACCACAAACGTCTAGTATTAAAAGGCAAAGATACTGGCAACTCTATTTGGAACCGTGCGGAAATTTATAAAAACATTGTTCTCTATGTAGACGAGCTTTCTAATCTTGAAGCCAAAGAAGCGAGTAACTTTGCATACGCTGTAAGTGATGGGGAACAACGCAACAGACAATCCAATTCTCCCAACAACGAGGAGCGTTTTAGGGGTGATGAGTGGAGTTTTTTAGTTGGCTCTACTGGCAACGCTAGTTTATTGGATAAAATTATAAAGCACCGTGCTCTTCCAAAAGGGGAAGCCCAAAGAGTTATGGAATCTACTGTGACTAAAAAATTAAACTCCAGCGATCAAACTGTATTGGCACGTGAGCTTAATGAAAATTTAGCTAACAACTATGGTCATGCGGGAGAAATTTATATACGCCATGTAATAAACAATTTAGACAGTGTGAAAAAATCACTCAATGAAAACATAGCTAATATAATTGAAGATGCTGGGTTGGACTCTCAGAATAGATTTTGGTCAGCAAAAGCAGGAGCAAATTTTACAGGGGTTATGATTGCTCAACACCTTGAACTTATTAATTGGGACATAGAAGCGTTTTATGCGTGGATAATAGCAAAGTTAAAACGGATGAAAAACGATATGAAAGACATGGAAATTGACATTGGTGATTTGGTTGGGCAATTTTATCAAGCACATCCACGTGGGTTTCTTAGGGTGAAGAGTACAGATGATAGTCGTATTGGTGATAGTGATGATACCTATGTATCTACTGATAATAGCCCCATGTTCCAATGGGTTGGCCGTCTTGAGTATGATGTTAATAAACTATACATATTGCCTAAACCTTTTAAGGAATGGCTTGTAGCTCACGGGCATCATTACAGCGGAATTAGATCGTTGATAAAAAAAGAAATGGGCGGCAGATCAACTAAAATAAGATTGGGTAGGGGCAGCAAAGTGGATTTACCTACACAACATGTTATTGAAATGTCATGGAACCATGATAAATATATGGCAAGTGTACCCAAAGATGCTTCTTTGTTCCCTGATAAAGATGATGACTAGATTAAAGTTTACTGATATTTCTCCTGATGGTGTACGTATTGTTATTGATTGGGAGAAATTTGTGCCGGGTGCATCTGTATTTATACCCGCTATAAACACCATTAAAGCTGTGCATCATTTAACAGAGGCCACTAACCTTACAAAAAAAGATATTGTATACCGTGTAAGAATTGAAAATGGTAAGTATGGAGTGCGAGTGTGGCGGCAAAAATAAAACTTTAGAATGAATCTCCTGCATCATACATTCGTTCCATAAGCACTTGTAGTTGGCGAGGAGTAGAAATACTTACCCCATCAAACAAATCCATTGTGATATCCATACGAGTAGAAGCAGCATAAGACCTTTCTTTTGACTCAGTAGTTATAGGATACTCAGGATGTCTGCTATTAAAATCGTCAATGTCAGCGTCCAAAGAATTATCAGGAATGCCTAAACGTGTTCTTGTGTTGTTTCTTCCCAGTAAATTAGTTCTTTCCGTACTTACAGCGATGTCGATATTTTTGTCACGCGCATTTCGTTCTAACTTTCGTGTATAGTCAGCAGGAGCAAACCCAAACAACTGGCCTATCATGCCTCCTGTAGTTATATCTTTAAGGATATAATCACCCCGTAAGTTTTGTGCCCCTCCTTTGTTTGCATAACGACTAAAACGCATAATGTTTCCACCAGCGGCTGGGGCAGCTCGTTCTAGTCCACGGTAAAAAAGTTCAGGGTCATTTTGCGCTATCCCGTCTTTCCACAATTCTAACGTTCCATTTTCCCCAAACATCCGTGTCAATAAACTTAATGCAGGGCCACCTAACTGTTCAGCAGCAGTTTCCATTAAACTTTGTTCCGCTTGGTTAGGCATACTGCGATACAGTAATGAGTTCATAGCAATACGTGGAGCGATGTCCATTCCAGTAGCTGCATTAAGAACCCCTTCATAAAATATAGGTTCTCCACCTACCCATCCTTTAAGGGCGCTATCAAAATCTTCGTCATCATCGTCTTTTGTTTGATTCCAAATAAATCGCACAGTTCCAATTAAAGGCACACCTTGTGCTCCTGCTAGTAGTGCACTACTAGCAAACAACATAGCTCCTTGGCCTAAAGCTTGTTTTCTCTCTAAAGCAATTCTTTCTTGTTCTTCTTGGCTTAGTTTTCTACCACCCAAAGTTGTTGTGGCTGGCCCTTTGCCAGATGCTGCCCTGTAAGCGTGATTTACAGTATCAAACAAAGTTCTTATTTGGAAAAACATCATTGATACGCCAAAACGTTTGTACATAAACGCTAAACTACCTACGTCACTTTGACTAACAGTAGGAGCTGTATCTATGGATGCTCCGCTATTAGTGTACTCGGCTTCAAGAATAGCTGTTCTGGCTATGTCTCTTTTTTGATCGTCAGTAAGATTAGCTGCACCACCTTGATTTTCCATTTCTAAATCGTAATAAGTCATAGCAGTAACGTGGCGGTTTAATCGTTCAGTTTGATTAAACACGTAACCCATTATGTTGTTAATACCTGTAGACACAGGAGTGTCTGTATCCAACATGTCTCCTATGGTAGTTTGATTGTCGTAACCTTCCTGTATAAGAACTTGCTGTAGGATAGAATAATTTTCAAGCCCTTCGGGTACATTACCCTCACTGTAATTAACATTGCCTAGCCCCGGCCCTTGGTATGCAAAAGATTCAAGAGGGTCACCCCCAAACCGTTTTATATCCCTACTTGTGCCTGTACTAAAATAACGCCCTATGTTTCTTATCATGTAACGCATAGTTTTAGTGTATCCGTACCTCCCACCTAAATACGCAAACACAACGGTGGGTAGAATAAACAAGTTTATGATGGCTGAAGCTACGTTAAACCCAAGTGTCCAAAGAAAAGTTAATGACTTACCAAGTTTACTCCAGTTAGAGAGATTAGGGTTTTGGGCAAACGCTATGTATTTTTGGACATGTTCCGCTATCTGTTTAGCATACTGTTGCCTATCCGCAGACCCTACTCCTGACTCGTCTATCGCTGCTTGGTTTATTTTATTGCCCACTTGCTCAAGAGGAAGAGCATACCGTAAGGTGTTTACCTGATTGGTAAAAATTGGCATCCGTTCTTCAAAAGTTTTAATAGCATCAGTCTCATAACCCAGAGTACCTGCACGTGGTTGAAAGGTGCGTAGCAAAGAACGTTCAGGTGCTGCTCTGATGATAGCTTCTAGCACTATCTTTTCTAGTTGTGCTCTACCTTGTGAAGTTGCATTAGCAGCAGCATCAGCTTCTGCTTCACTTTTTCCTGCGGCCAGTGCATCTCGCCTTACTTTACCAATAGCTTGCGTTCCAGCACCTTTTATATCAGCCAGTAATGCCATACCAAAAGCTGTTTCACCCATCCTTTCAAAGGTTTCTTTTTCACTAATGTCTCTGGTTGCAAAAAAGTCATCGCTGTCAATGTTTGCCTCTGGTGCAACTTGAGCTAGTTCTTGTCTAAACACAGGATCAGCGCGTAGTTCTCTTATGCGTCTATTTCTGTCTATGTCTGTAGTAAACGTTTCTTTAAATGTACCAACCTGTAATTCCCCATTAGCTCCTCTGGAAAAAGGATCAATCCCTTGATAGGTAAGCCACAAATTACCTTTACGGGAAAGGGGGAAGTAAGGGCTTATCTCTTGGCGGTAAAGTACTTCGTACAGTAACTTGTTTCTGAAATCTTTCTTTAATGCAGGGTCAGCTTCAATACTGTCTAATCGAGCAAGAAGTGTAGTCTTAAGGTCTTCAAAGACTTCTGAATAGGCATCACGTAAAGTTGCATAAGCTTGTTGTTGTGGCCCTACATCGTCACCTACACCAGAATATTTCCCTCCATCTAACCGCGTATACATATCCTTTACATAGTTGTATTTATCCCTTGCGTCACTTTCTTCTTCCGGGTCACGTCTGAGGAATCGCACATCTTTTAGTTCAGGTTTTGCTTGGTCTTTCTTAAGAGCAGCATTACGTT
>Ga0209535_1001049_pt1 | contig 18988 bp, 20 predicted proteins | sample LinPmetageLP28_FD_184041 | JGI IMG/M metagenome (GOLD analysis project Ga0209535, IMG submission 184041) | Marine viral communities from the Pacific Ocean - LP-28 (SPAdes) (version 2) | ecosystem: Environmental > Aquatic > Marine > Oceanic | place: Pacific Ocean | collected 2009-08-22
CTAGCGGAATCTTTACAAGTTTATTTGATTGTTGGTTAAAATGGAGATCAGCCCGTTCCATCGGTTGACCATCCACGGTTAGTGATCGAGTTTCTGAAAGCACTTTATCCATTTCAGATACCCAATCGTTAAAAGCTTCAGAACGTGCTTTAGGCATACGTTACCTCACTTTTAAATACATTGACTATTATTTTGTTTTTAAACATGATAACCTTTTTTTTATTTTGTTTTTTTATTTAAAATATATATAAACATTTAAATGGGATATGCAAGTAAATAATAAGCTAGGATAATATAGGACTTTATGAAGTATGTTTTAATTTTATATCTTTGTTCAACTATTACGGGGGAGTGCCGAGATCCCTTTGTTATTCAATATGAATTTAATACTCACTACGATTGTATACTTGCGGGCTATAGAGCATCTTTTAATACTGTTAAAAATTTAGATCGTGAAATGGTAGAATTTGAAAAACAAGCAGTAAAATTCGATTGTAAAGGACTGGCAGTGTTTGATGAACATGAAAAAAACCTAATAATACCACCAAAAAAACCTAAAATACCAGTATAGTTGATTTTATGTCACATTTTGATATATAATATCACATGAAGCTTTATCGTATCCAAGTAAAATACAAAAATGTGTATCTTGATGAGATCGTTAACGCTGATGATGATAAGACCGCTCTTGAATGTTTTGTAAAGAAGGTTGATTCAGGAGAAGTAATTGAGAAAGAAGGCGCAGGATTTGAAGATCCTAATTTTTTTTTCTTAACCTTCGAAGAGGTAGAACAAAATGCTACAGAAGTTAATATCGGAGAAACTTCAGTTGGAGTCCAAGTGGGCAACACAAGCGTTGTCACAGGGTAGAGTTACCACGGACATGAAGTGGATCGACATTAAAATCAAAGATCTTAGAGTTAAGATTAATGATCAAAGCGTAGAAGACGCTAAAAAAGGTCTTCTAGATATAGCTAGCTAGTCTAGTTAAAAAAAAATAACTTTTTACCTAAGGATACTGCGCTCTAAATTATTCTTTAGCCTCGCCCCAAGATTTACCAATTGCAATATCTACTTTGGAAGGAACTTTTAATGTATCAATTGCATTCTCCATTTTTTCTTTTACATCAATAATATCTTTTTCTTCATTTATTGAAAAACATAATTCATCGTGTATTTGAAGTAATGGTAAGTGACCTGCTTTGTGACAATCAATCATTGCTTGTTTAGTTTGATCTGCCGCTGATCCTTGTATTAATCTATTTAAAGCTTTGTAAGTGAAAGCTCTTCTAATATTATTTCCATAAATTGCTTTTGCTTCTTCATAATTCATTGCTTTATTCATTCCAAAAGAAGAAGGTTCCCACATATCAAATCTACATTTTCTACCTTTTATTGTTCTAACAAAACCATATTTGGATGCACTAGATGTAACTTCAACAGCTAATTTTTTTACAAAAGGAACTCTATCGTTGTAAGTATTTAAAAGTCTTTCAGCGCTATCTTTATCAATACCTAATTCTCTAGCAAGTTTTGCTTTACCCATACCATAAAATAAACCAAGGTTAATTGTTTTAGCTTGTGTCCTGGATATTCCTGCCATGTCAGCAACTATTTGATGAAAGTCGGCCTCTTCATTTTCATAAGCTTGAATAAAATCATCGGCCCCCGGAAATTGTTTTGCAACTGATGCCGCGTAGTGAGCAACTAATCTCGGTTCTTGTTGTGAGTAATCAAAGCTACCCCACTGCCTACCTTCTTCAGGTAAAAATAAACTTCTAATTTTATCTCCAAATTCTTTATTACGCGCAGGAATTTGTTGGAGGTTTGGGTTAGAATAGGATAGTCTCCCTGAAACTGTTCCTCCTTGGTCAGATCTTAACTGATTAATTTCAGAATGAATTCTTCCCTTGTGAGTGTATCTTAAAATGGAGTCTATAAACGTTGAATGAAATTTATTTATTTCTCTTGCTTCTCTTACTAGTTGCGCTATCGGGTTATTACAATTTATTAACCAATTTTGTGTAAAACTTGGTTCTTCGGTTTTCGTTGTCCGTGGGTAATCAACCCCGATACGGTCAAACACTTGCGCTACTGATCTTGCGGCCCAGATGTCTACCGAAATAGTAGTTTCGTCTTTTATTTTTTTTAAAACAATAGATTCTTTTTGTTTAAATTCTTTTTTAATCGCGTGAGCTTTTTCAATATCCACTCTTATTCCACGCCTTCTCATTCCTATTAAAATAGGGAGTAATTCCATCTCCATCTCCCACACATCGTGAAGATCTTGTTTAACTATTTCTAGCTTAAGTCTTTGCCATAATTTTAAAGTTAAGGCCGCGTCTTGTTCAGCGTAAAAACCTACGTATCCCGCAGGCAATCTCCACATATCCGCTTTAGGATCTATGCCCCACTCTTTAGCTTTTTCATTTAAGAAAGTTTCATTTTTAAGTTCACCTAAATAATCTTTAGCGCACGCATTTAAACTAAAACTAAATCTATTTTCATTGACCACTGCGGCCGCAATCATAGTATCTATAATTTTACCTCTTATTTCAAATCCATTAACCAATAACCAACCAACATCATAACTTGCATTATGAAAAATTTTAGTTGCGGGTAATTTTAAAATATCTTGTATGAAGGCTGTGGTCATTGCAGAATCCATATTACCTCCCGCGTCATGAGCAATTGGAAAATACCATTGTTGCTCTAAGGCGGCTACTGCAAAACCTACTATATGCCCATCAAATGTGGCCCAACCTGATCCCTTAGTTTTAATATTTGGATCTTTAGTTTCTAAGTCAATTGCAATTTCTTTTGCTTGAGTTAAGTCTGGATACTCTGCGGGGCAAACCCAATCAGAATCATTATAAATAAAATTTAGTTGATGAGTCATTTTTTTTCCTTTTCGTAATCTTTATATTCTTTTATTAGTTTTTCTGATGGATGCCACACGTCAACTGCCGTATGACATTTAGGACAAGATAAGTTACTTACAATATCATAGTCCTCATTATCTTCAGTGTCGTGATCTCCACCCCATATTAATTCTGTTTGACAATGCCAACAATTCATTGTTTCTTTCTACTGAAATTAGCGTCTTCAATTGATATTGCTTTTCTAAAAGGTATATTTAATTCAAACAATGCACAATCAGCACAGTAATAATTGTATTCATATACTATTACTGCAACTGTTTCATCGCAACGCTCACACATAATTAATTTACTTTTTCTTTTTGGCATTTTTAATTTTTTCAATCTCTAAATCGCAATAATGTTTTATCTTTTCAAGATCTTCTATACCATTTTTATAAGGATATCTCAAAACATATTTCACAACGTTTCCTTGAAAAAACGTAAGTTCATTTTTAGAAATAAATTCATAGGGTTGAATTAAATAATGTTGGTAGTGAGATCCCCCAACTTGTTTATCTTGAGGAAAAGCTTCATCGAACATATTTTTATCTGACATAATTAGCCTCGTATAGTTTGTAATATTTCCCTAACGGAAAATTAAATTGATGATGAGTGCCTAATAAATGAAGTGTTCCTTTAGATCTGGTTGCACCCGTATACCAAACCCTAAGTTCTTTAATTTTTTCTTGTAAATTTTTTTTCTCAAAATGTGAGGGAAAGTTACACTTACTAGACAAAACAACATTATCTGCCTCTCCTCCCTTAACTTGGTGTATTGTATCAATAATAATTTTAGGTGGTTGATTTAAATCAACTCCCTCCTTAATCATTTTTAAAAAATATTGTTTATCTTTTTCTTTAAATTTTCTTTTAAACACTTCTAACCATGATCCCTTACTATCTGTCATACCGCACCTAAGATGTAATTCATCAAAATTAAATACTTGATTAGGATGTGCAAAGGACCATTTTTTACTCTCTTGTGATCTAAAACCATGATCTATGTTCAGTAAATATTCATACATTATGCAGGCCTCTTCCCTCGATATGCTACCACCCTCACATATTTTTTCCCAATATTGAATTGCTTGAAACTGATTCATATCGAAAGATTTATTACCTTTTACATCTTGATAATAAAGAGAAAGATTTCTTGCCTCCTGTTGAAGTTCTTTTTTAACATCATTAATTCTAGCTAATACTAACCAACTACCTTTTAAATTCCAAGGAACTTTTTTTAAAGTGTTCCAATAATATATTGCCCCATCTTTTTCATTCGAATAAAACTCCTTTTCAACCCTATTATTTTTCATTCCGGACAACAAACCTTTAGAGAAAAAGTGCACATCTTTGTTAAGCCTTACCGACTTTTTTAAAATTACATTTCTTCCAGGAAAGCTTTGAAAATATTCTACTTCAGCACCGTTCCACTCATAAATTGCCTGATCATCATCACCAGCTATATAAACTCTCCATACATTTTGTGCAATTTTAACGACCATATCCCACTGTAACGGGGTTAAGTCTTGAGCTTCATCTACCATTAAAACTTTAATAGGAAGTCTTCCCGCATCATCTACAAACTTTTTTACCATATCTGTAAAATCTAACCTGTCCGGTGTCCGGTGTCCGTTAGGCATTTCCATTGTTTTAAATTCCTCGTAGCCCGCAATAATAGACTTAAACTGTTGTAAACGTACCACTTTTCTAGGCTGTTGTTTATATAACCAAACAGGGTCTACTTTCATATTTCTTGCCCTATCATAAATCTGTAACGACCAATTATTATAAACTTTAACATCATCGTATTCATTTTTAAAATTTACTTTTACAGTTCCGTATTGAGTATGGAACATTAATAAATCTGCCCTAGGATCAAGCACGGGTATTTCAGCAAACTGTTGCCTAGCTAAACTATGTAAGGTTCTAAAGTATTTAAAAGAATCTTCATCATACTCACTAAATTTTTTACGGATACGGCCTACGCATTCATCAACAGCTTTATTAGTAAAAGATATGTAACAAATTTCTTCGGGTAAAATACCTTGTTTTAAAAAACGCTGTACTCTACGAAGTAAATTTTCAGTCTTTCCAGTTCCAGGAGGGCCAAATATTTTAATTGTCTTCCCACGCAGCTTTTTGTTTAACGAATGTGACATCTTTGTTTTTATGTTCTGTTTGTTTTGGTATTTTTACAACCCAGTGACGTGTGTCAATGTTTTGAAATTTTTTCTTAGGTATTGCTCCCCCTGCTTCTAAAAATTTTGTACAATCTTTTTCGGACCAATTGTATCCCATTTTTTTCATAAATTTTCTAAAAGTTTCTAATTTAAATCTCATCTCAACTTTATCTATCCAAATATTTCCAGAATCTATTTGATCAAATTCCGTTGTATCCTCAACGTCTTCTAAAAATTGTGATAGCCTTGAATTAAATACATCGCTCTGTTCTTCATGAGCATCAAAACCTTCCATGTCTTGTTTGTTAGTTACTAATTCCTCAAGCCAATCTCTGTAAGGATCTGGATCTCTTTTTGTTGCTTTCAAGGGCCTCCAAACAATATCATAATTTAACAATTGCTCTCCTAATAATTGTTGTTGATATAATTGTTTTGTAGATAAACGAACTGACTTTCCCTGGATCGGAAGAATCCAATAAGGTTCCGGGTATGAATTTATTTTAACAAGTTTCCCAACTTCGGGTAAGGCCTCATTAGCACCAATACCATGTTTACGTCTTAGACACGTGCTTGACGAACAATGCATTCGTGCAATAGATGTTTTACATTTGTAAGCGTATTCTTTATTTTCAACTCCTCTAAAAATATTTTCTAATTCTTTTGGATGCAGTTCTTCTGAACATACTTTCCCCATCATTTTACGTGTCCAATCTTGATACATGACAGGATCTGGATTAACTTTTTTACCCAACACAGCTACGTTAAACATAGCATCATTACGGCCCTCACCTTTTTGTACTTTATTTTTCATAAAGTTTACAACGCAAGGAGGATAGTCTTTCGTTTCATCATCTTGAAATACTTTTAGTTTTTTAAAATTTTCTGGAGTAAGTCTGTGTTGTTTTACAAATTCAAATAAATCCTCTAATTTAATAGAGTTACCCTCATCATCCATAGCAACTCTCGTTGTCATGTGTGCTTTTTGATATGGAAGATTTACGTAACTTCCTTTGTGTTTGTCATCCCACTTTTCCGGGGTAAGGTCTACTTTATCTTGGGCAGGATAAATATCTGTAGTGGTATCATTTACTCCTAAATCAGAAGCAAGCTCAATTAATTTTTTCCGCATGTCCGCAGACTGCACTACACCATCAATAAATAATATTAAGTGGAGTCCGTTGGATTTTGATCTGAACGGGACGAGCGGGTATTTCCTTTTCCGTATAACTGATATAACTTCCTTATGTTGTATATTGTAGCGATCAACATCGATGACCCCCCAACTGCATGTATTATCATCTCGAATGGGAACTGATCCATAGTAAGCTTCTCCTTTTAAGTGTTGCACCCAATGATCCTTAGTCATAGGTTTGGGCTCAACCCAATGCCTGAATTCTTGCTTACCATCACGGCTACGCGTTTGGCCTAATGGTTTAGAAGCTCCAAAATATGTGAGTGAACCCTGGAAGAGTTCTACAAACTCCCCCAGGGTCTTGTCAAGTAGGTCCATATTAGAATGGTGATTTTTCTACAGACTCTTCTTTATCGTGATTTACTTTTACAGCTCCTTGCTTACAACTCTTATAAAAATTATAAGCAGACTCTAAGACATCGCTCGATTGAATTGTACTCTGGTGTTCTATCTCCCAACCGTACCAAGAACCTAAATTATTCTTTTCTAGTACAGTTTTAAGAGTGTACATCTGAGTAAATGGTGCGGGTTTAAAATATCCCGACCCATCTTTTTTCTTCTCTCTCACTGACATCATCATTGAATTCCACTTCTTAGATTTTTTTCTTTGAGTAGATTTCATAGTCATCATAGCAGTGCTAGATACATCTTTATCTTCAACTATTAAAACGTAATGTGAGGCAGTCTCTTCAACGTAGTTTCCGTTTTCAAGTCTGTCCTTATTCTTATCATCTCTGGTAGTTTTCGACATTATATCACTGTCTGCAGAATAAATATTTACAGGTGCAGAACTTCCGTCCATCCCCCTATCTCTCCACTCAATATACTCAAGTTTATAAAAACATGGAACTACTGAAATTCCGTTTTGACCATCATATAATTGATTAGTTACAGTGTTAAAAATCATACCAGGTCTTGCGTCTGATATGAATTGAGAATCTCCTTGCGTTACTTGTGGAGATAATTGACCAAGTATTTTTAAAAACGGTAGAGCCAAACTCTTTGAGTCTACATTTTCAAAACCTTCGTCTGCAAATTGTTCCAAGTTTATAGTTGAAACAGCACCACCCGTTTTTTGGGTAGCGACTTCTTTCTTATCGTTTAACTTCATAGTTACTCCGTTGTTATTTGTTCGTTATTTTTGTCTTATTAGCAATATATACTCCAAACATATCAAAGGGAACCGGTTTGCCTTTTTCCACTTGTTCTTTTACAAATGCCTTCAGGGTCATTGGTTCTACTTTTTGTTTTTGAGAATAAGCAAAGCCCAGATCGTCACAAATTTTAACTAATTCGGATACCTGGTTATCTTTACCTTTATCTATATTTGCCGTTAAGATGTTCTTAATCATGTCTCCATGACCGTTATCCCTCAGCCAACCAAAAGCCTCATCGTTTCTAGACTCAGGAATTTTTGCTGCGTAAAACTGTTTTACTTCGACTTTAACACCATCGCTTAACTCCAGTTTTTCCACACCAGCCTCCTGCATCATATCAGGAATTATTCTTTCCTCATACTCTTTAGCTTTTTTCTTTAACTGTGAAATTTCTTCGTCTTTATCTTCAATTTGTTTGTGAAGACTTTTTAGTTCATTACATTTGACAGTAATAGATTTTACGTCATCTTTACTTAATTCAATTGTAGAGAACTCTTCTATATTTAACTTATCCATATTTTTCCTCCTGTATGTGTAATAATTATTTTCTTGATTAATGCAAGAAAAAAATTTATAAATTTTTTATGGAATGGAAGTACCCGTATAAGACCAAACCTTTTGAACATCAAAGGACGGCTTTAAATAAATCAGCTGAAGTAAATTCATACGCATATTTTATGGAAATGGGTACAGGAAAAACTAAAACAGCTATTGATAACATAGGGTATTTATACTTAAAAAAAGAAATTGATACAGTATTAATTATTGCCCCTAAATCTGTATACACTATATGGAGTAAAGAAATACAAGCGCACCTACCAGATATAGTGGAGAGGGATATATTTCAATGGAAACTAGATAAACCTAAAGCATGGAATTGGTTCATTAAAAGTAAAAAATTAAAAATTTTTCTTATGAATGTTGAAGCCTTGAGTGGAAAAACAGGGTTTAAAGAAGCAGAGAATTATTTAAAAAAATTTCCTAAGAACTTTGCGGTCATAGATGAATCTACTACAATTAAAAATCCAAAGGCCAAAAGAACTAAATACATTTTATCTCTTAGCAAACATATTAAATTTAGAAGAATTTTAACTGGATCTCCAGTTACTAAATCCCCGTTAGATCTATATTCTCAATGTTATTTTTTAGATCCAAAACTATTAGGTTTTGAAAGTTTTTATTCTTTTAGAAACAGATATGCGGAAATGCACCAAATACAAATGGGGGCCAATCGTTTTATTAGTATTCCTAAATATTATAAGAACATTGAGGAATTAGAACATAAATTAGATGGGTTCTCTTTTAGAGTACGTAAAGATGAGTGCTTAGATTTGAAACCTAAGGTAAGGCAAAAAAGACATGTCACCATGTCCAGTGAACAAGGTATTTTATATGAAAAACTTAGAAGACGTGCGTTAGCAATTATAGGAGACTCTACCATTTCTTTTAGTAATAAACTAACTGAAATGATAAAATTACATCAAGTTACAAATGGTTTTTGTAAGGATGATGACGGAAAAATGATGGAGTTTGGCAAACAAAAAATTAACGCTCTCGAAGAAATTATAGATGAAACAGACGATAAAATAATTATCTGGGCTAATTACATCTACAACATAGAACAAATAAAAGAATTTCTTGCTACAAAATATGGTAAAGAATCTTTTGTTGAAATATATGGGGCCACCAAAGTTAAAGATAGACAGAAGGCTATCGAGTTATTTCAAAACGATCCTAAGGTAAGGTTTTTTGTAAGCAACCCAACAACGGGTGGTTATGGTTTAACCCTAACTGCCGCTAATACAGTTGTTTATTTTTCTAACAATTATAATTTAGAAGTAAGAAAACAATCTGAGGATAGAGCTCATAGATCGGGCCAAACAGGAACCGTTGTCATTATTGATATTATAACTGAAAATACTATTGATGAAAAAATTATGAAAGCTTTAACTATTAAAGGTCAAATTGCTGCAAAAACTTTAGGTGAAGAAGAACTTAAAGACTGGTTACTGTAACTTTTTAAATTGTTCTACTCTTTCTAAAAACTTATCTCCGTACTCTATTAAATCTGCTTCATTCATTTTAAATTCTTGGTATTGAAGTGCTCTTGTACATATACTAATTACTCCCTGTTCAATAGGACCATAGTTTTTCTTGTGTGCAAGATAATAGGCTCCCAGTTGATATTTGTAATCATCAACCCACTCTTCTCTTTTAGGTTTGTTAGCTTGTTTAAAATCTACAATAGATGGTTTGCCATAAGATAATGCTACAAGGTCCGTTGTCCCTGCAAACTGATTATCGTATTCTAAGGATACTTCATTACCCCAAACTTCTTCTATATTTAAATTTTGTAATATAATCTTAGCCATCATTCTAGGTTGTTTCCCCGTTTCATCGTTAGCATTATAGTATCCTTGTCCGTTGTACGCGTACTCTAATACTTGATGCATTTCTGTACCAATAGTGGATGCTTGTCTCATTATTCTGTCAGCCTCTTCATTACCTACTTTTCTTCTCCAATTATCTAAGAAACGTTTATCTTTAGTAGCGGATAATATTGTTGTGACGCTAGGAACCTTAGCTTGACCTACTAAATATTTTCTACCAGTAGTATCTGAAAAACGATTATAATGTGTGTATGGATATTTTCTAATTAGTTTCATCTTTATTTTTTACAAATGAAACATCTACTTCTTTTGTTTTTTTATCACCCTTATCTGCCTCAAAAGCATCGATGATAGATTGCTCGAACATGCCTATCGGTTTACCTTCAGCTTGTTCTTTTTTTATTAAATCGTATAATCCTTTAACTGTAGCCATTAGTAATCTTTTCCTTTTGTATATAGTTTAGTGTTATAGAATTTTGTTTTAGGTTTGTCCAGAGTTTTTAATCCAGTAGATTCAATAAACTCACCCATATTATTTTGTAAATTTCTAATTTTTTTTAGAGCTTCTGCATCTGAAATGTTTGAAAAATTAGGAATGTTTAATTGTCTTATTCCAGTAAACGTTTTACCCGCTACATCAGTAGATTTAAATTTATTTAATATGTCTGTAGCATTTGCTTTTTCACCATGGACTTCATAAAAAGCTTCATTAGGTAATCTATAATCTTGTTTTCTTAGATCAATACCTTTTTCTTGGGCTTCTATTTTTGGTTGACCAAACTGACCACTGCCTTTTCCTTTTTCAGGAACTGTGATGCTGATAATCATAGAATCATATTTTTCTCTATTGTTATTATATTCATCGACAATTTTTTTAAGTTGTGTGTTAGATGGTTTAGCTGATAATTCTGCATATAATCTATTAGCATTACCCGTTAATCTTATAGCCCCAGTTTTATTCATAAAATCATACATTGGTGCAAAATCATTTACATCAGAACCACCCATAGTTAAATTAACTCTCCGGTGTTCGGTGTCCCTTACATTTCCGTTTCTTGAAAAATTTAACATTTGACCATCAGGCATCATAAAACCTGCTTTGTTTATTTCATCAGTCACGCCATATCTTTTGATAGCTTTTTCTGTTAAGTCTGCATCTATAATATTTTGTGGTAAATATATTGATGAACCAGATGTATCTAAGTTTTTAATTTTAAAAGTAAATCCATCTAATTGAGCTGTTTCAGATAATTGATCAGATATATTTAAAGCATCTTTCATTTTAAGATCAGAACCAAAATCTAAACTAAACCCTACATTGGCTCCTTCAAAATCTGCTGGTACAGATTCAGCAACAAACACAGCGTCTTGATTAAATTGTTTTGCTCTTTCTTTTATAACTTCTCCGAACGTATCTATATTAAAATCAGGTTTTACATTTGCCTCTATATCTAAGCTTCTTTCAACAGTTCCTCCATAAGCTCCTATGGTGTCACCAATTTTATAATTAACTACTTGATCATCTTCATTAAAAAAATCTTTAATAGGTTTTGCTAATGCTCCTTGTTCTAATAAGCTTGGTACAGTATCTTTTTGTCCCGACACTCCAGCAGTTACATCTTTAATTATCTTTCCACCCTCTTGAGAATTTGTTCCCATAATACCTTTGCTTTCTTTTTGCTCAAATATTTGTGGTTTATTTATTTCTTCTGATAAATCTGGGAAACTTTCTTTTGTTTCTAAATCTACTTCTGGCTGAACAGGAGGATCTTGTTTTATTTTTGGTTGGTCAGGAAATATTTCTATAACTGGTTTGGCTGGCTCGGGTGCTCTTGTTGGTGGTTTTAAAATTATTTCAAAATCTTTTTTTTGTTTTTCAATATCTTCAATTCTGGGTCCTATAACAGTTCCATCTCCTGTAGTACCTACAGATTTAGAAGTAGTCATATCTTTTAATTCTTGAGCTACAGCTTGGTTTGGTAAAAGCAATGCCCGTAACATTTTTAATTCTGAATTACCCATATCTTCCGGGCTGTTCTTTAGCGCTTTTATTACTGGTTGTAAATCTTTTTGTGCTTTATATCCTACAGCTCCACCAACACCTATGGTTGCTATTGCTTGTAATAATAAGGGTAATCCAAGAATAGGTGCTGGCATATCATATCCTTGTAATTAGTTCAAAAATAATAAAAGCCATACCAGCTAGTAGTCCACCAGCACAAGCTATTAATATTTTTTCAATTCTTCCAATAGAGCTTTCTATCTTTTCAATTCTGTCGTGTGTTTGTTTTTGCATTATTCTACATAATTTTTCGTGAGACTCAATTTTTTCTAGAGCTGATTTAGTAGACATTATGCAACGCCTCTTTTCGATATAGCTGTTCCTAAAGTATCCTCAGGAAACATTGTCTCATAGTTTTGTCTTCCTTGTTGTATACCCGCTATCCCTTGTGGTTGAGCCATTGGTGGCATTGCTCCCGGAGCTGCTGTACTTGATGTTAGGTTTAAAGGAAGTTTAGTTCCTTCTAATTCTGCTAATTCTACAGGATCGTCTCCTTCTTTCGCATCAGTTACTGCTTCAGAAACTTTAACATTATTAACTGCATCAATAATTAATGGAGTATATTCGTCATCTTCAAAGAATTTTTCATCAAACATATAGTAACCAAATAGTCTAGATATAGTTTGTTTGGCTGTATCTGAAGTTTTTTTAGTATTTTTTAAACTTAAAAGTTGTTCTAATCTTTTAGGATCAGTTATAATATCTGCCAATTGTTTATCAATATCTGATCTAAATATTTTTTTTAAAGCGGTAAAAGTTCTACCCGCAACTGTAAATTGTCCAAGCCTAGCTCTAATAATGTCATTTAAAGCAGTTTCTGCTTTGCTGATAGTTTTTTGAGCTGATTTTCTAGTAGTTATTTCTAAGGCATCTTTAAACAAACTTAAATCTTTTACATATTGTGGATTGTCAGCGAAGGTTCTTTCTAAAATTTGTTTGTTATTTTTCAGGTAATCTGCAAATTTATCAAACACAAATTGTCCTCTGTTGTTAGTTGCTTTAAACATTAAATCATCTTTAGCAACTGTTTGAAAAGCTTTTAATAAATTATCGTCCTGTCTAACAATTGTCATAATTTTATTTAAAGTTGTAGGCGATTTATTATTATATAGATAACTAAATATTTTATCAGGGTCCATGTTTTCAAGTTTACCTTTTGTAGTAGTACCCAATTGTTTCATTATCTTATCTCTTTTTAAACTAGTTTCTGTTACTTTTTTAGCTAAGTTACCTACCTTGGTAATTTCTTTATAACCCTTTTTACCAAAGAATGTTTCAAGAGCATACTTATAATCGTTTAAAAATTTTTGATGCTGCATTAAATTTATTTTACCAGTGCTCGCAGGGTCTACTGCTTGTTTATATGATTTTAGAATAGAATCTTTGTAAGTTTGAATAAACTCTGGTTTTCTTTTTAAGAGATCATATATCTGATCTATTCTCATTTCTTGCCCAGAACCTTTTTTAAAAGTTTGAGCAAATACATCTTCGTCAGCTATTTTTAAAACACCATCTTTTGCTTGTAATAATTTTCCTACAGTGCCTCTATATAATTTTTTATTAGTAGCATATTCTTGATCTAATGTTTTAAACTGTTTATACCAAACATCATCTGCACCTAAACTTTTTTTAAATTGATCTTTTATAGATCCTATTAATTTTGATACCGCACCTTCTACTGGCTCTCCCTCTACTGGTAAAGTTCCTTTTTTAATACTTCTATCAAATTTTCTTAAATCACTTAGAGTATTTTTTAATGTATTAACCGATACTGTTTTGCCTTTAGGTGCATTAAAAAAAGTTTTTATATTTGGATATTTTTTAAATAAAGTATCTTTTTGTCTTTTATTTAAAGTCTTTACTGCTTCTCTTATTATATCAGTTCCTACTTTTCTTCCCTTACCTGATGCGAAAAGACTAGTATATTTTGAATCATAAAGTTTATCAAAATCATTATATAAAGTATCAATTACTCCTCTAATAGATTGTCCCGCTTCTTTTTGAGAGCCTCCTGGAAGTTTAATAACTGCTTCAGTTAAATCTGTTTCTGCTGCCTCTAACGCATTGGTTAGTATTTTTTGTCTAGGTTCTAGTCTAGATAAAATAACATTTTGTATTTTTTTACCTAACTCATCTGATAATATATTATCTTTACCTGATATACCTTTGTAATTATATGGGTCACTTGCTAAAAGAAAAAATGTATTTAATGCTTCAGCTTGTTCTTTGTTAAAACTATCAAAAATTCCATATACACCATATTTAGGATTTGTTTCATAAGCATTTTGTAATGCTAAAAGTTCAGCGTCATCCCCTGCTTGACCTAATGTAAATCTTAATTTTTTCTTAGTACCTAAAGTTAATAATCTATCATTAATTTTACTAATTAATTCTTGAGCTTGTTCTGCATTTTTAATTGTTCCACCAAAATCAGAAGCGTTTATCTTACCCATATTTCTAAAACTTTTAATCATTCTATAAAGTTTAGGTACGGTAAAACCAGCTGTTGTTAGCGCTCCATTTAAAACAGCCATATCCTTCCCTTCATTTTCCAGATAATCCATAAAACCTTTTTCTGTTTCGTTAATACCATATAGTTGATGACCTAAAGCTAATCTTGCAGTCTCTAGTGCAGCACTTGTTGCTGCTGAAGTAATTACACCTCCAGTTGCTCCAGTTGCACCTGTTGCAAATATTGTAGCAATAATTTCTGGGACTATAACCGCAGCCATTGTTCCAAACTTAGCCATATCCCCGGCATCTATTCCTTCTTTATTTAATAATTCATACTCTCCAGATTTAGGGTTTAAAAACTCTAACTCTTCTGTTTCGGGTCCATATCTTAATGGAATTTCTTGGCCAAAGTAATCTGATAAAACTTTTTTAGACGCTAAAACTTCATTAGCATCATTTCTTGCTAGACTTTGTGCAAAACCTATTTCCGCTAATGCTACATCTGTATCAGAATTAACTCCCCTCATCTCTGCTATCTCTGCTACTGAATAATCTATATCTGGTAGTTCTAAACCAATAATATTAAAGTCTTTTTTTACCGCTTCATGTAAACTTTCATCCATTTTAGGTTTAAACGTATTTACAAAATCTTTAAATCTTACTTTACCTGTGTTTTGTAACTCTCCATAAGCTTTATTAATGATTTCTGTGTCATTTAAATCCTTGTCTTCAATTGTTTCCCTAAAAGAATCTATGTTAGAAAATTTTCCGTTTGGGTTAAAAGCTTTATAAAAAGAATAATAATCTACATCTGCTTTTTGAGATACAACACCATATACTTTTTGTGTAATTAATTCATCACTGATAGGCGCTCCTAATTTTTCTTCTTGTGCAGCTAACGCTTCTGCATATTCTTTTCTATATTCATCAACATTTGCTACTGATAAAAGTGCCATTAGTTTGCTCCAAATAAATTTGCAGGATTAATAGAATTTTTATCGTCCTCAGTAAATTGAACTCCTTGGAAATAATCATACTGATCTATTACTTTATTGTATCCCTTAGGAATTTCATCTCTTGTTACATTAAATATTGTTTCATAATCTGTTAGTGCTCTACCTGTTATCTCTAATCCTATTCTTCTTAGACCAGCTAAGAAAGTTTGTTTGTTAGAACTTTCTCCAATAGATTGTAAAGCTAGCTCAATATCAGGAACACTAAATCTTCCACCAGGTTCTCTAGCTTTAGCGATTGCGTAAGCTAAATTAATAACAGATGTTTTTGCTGCCTGTGTTTCTGGTGCATTTAAGTAAGCAGTTATTTTAGCATTAAAGTTAGGACTATCTTCATTTGTTAATTGACCTATTGCATCTTCTGTATCTTGATATTGTTGGTTAAATAATTTACCTTCTTTTTGTTTATTTCTACTTACAAAAGAATCAATAAAACCTGTCATACCTGATATAGCCAATACTGTATCTGCTGCATTACCAGTAAAGGCACCTTGTTTAACAATATCTTTTTCAATTCTAGTAATAATTTCTCCAACGTCTCTGGCCGCTAACATAGCATTCTCTGAATCTGATTTTTGTTTTTTCTCTCTTTGAATATCTCCTATTTTCATCATCTGTTCTAAATTACCTTCGACAGGAACAAATCCTTCTGGGTTTTCTAAAATTTGTGCTTTTGTTATAAACTTAGCTGTATCCTGTTGAACACCTTCTATAATAGGGTAAGCTTTAACAAAGGATTCTTCTTTACCTACCGGTAAATATCTTAGCTCTCCTTCAGAATTTTTAGCAGTTAAAATATCTCCTTGTGGAGCATAAGCTACACTTTGTGTTTCTGTATCAAAAACTTTTGTAGGTTTACCTGCTTTTTCAGCATCAGGAACTGGAATATATTTAAATTCATTTGGTTTTTTTGTTGAATATGTTGTTTGAATACTTTCTTCATCTGCAAAAATTACATTACCAGTGTCTTGATCTAATACTTTTTTAGAAGATGCAAATTTTTTATCAGTTCTTGCTTCTTCTCTAGCTTTTTCTTCTAACTCTATTTGCTTAATAGCTAACTGTGTCTGAGGTAATTTTTCCATACCTTTACCTACACTTCTAAATACAGAACCAAGCTGACTTTCGCCAGGCATTCTTCTTGCTTGTAATAATGCTGAAGTAATAGGTGTTAATAATAAATTTCGTTTTTCTACTTTAGAAAAACCACCTACGTTAAATTTTTTAACGGGTAATTTTTTTTCAGTTTTTTTTAAGTAAGCCTCCCTAAATAAAGGTCTTAATAAAACTTTATTCATTTAAGCCTGCCCTGTGCCTGAAAATGCTTGAAACGCTCCTAAACCCGTACCTATTGATTGTGCCAGCGGTGCTGCTCCTGGTGCAGTTCCCATAGTTATTGAAGATTGGGATGTTGGCCCTGCAGCATATATATTTTTTAAGAACTCAGCTCTTTGGTAAGGTTCATACTGTTGTTGTAATGTAGATTGTCTTTGAGCATCTAAAGCTTGTTGAGCTAGTTGTCTTTGTAGTCCTCCAGCGGACATCATTTGTTGTAAGTCTGCTTGTGCCATTTGTTGTTGCTGTGCACCAAGGGCTCCTAATAATTGCCCACCCTGTAAACCAACTCTTTGTTGATTTTGTGCAGCACCCAAAGCAGTAGTAAATCCTTGAGCTTGGGCTCTTCCCATTTCAGATAAAGTTCTACCCTGTAGTTCTGCTTGTTGAACACCTTCTCTACCTCCTCCAAAAGCTCCAGAACTTATTGCATTTGCTCCTAATTTGTTTTGCATCATTTGCCCTTGTCTACCAATTTCATCAGTAACATACTGTTGATAAGGATTTAAATATTGGGATATTTGTTGAGCCCCCACTGGAGCCATTGCTCCTTGTACTCCTGAAATTCCTTGACCAACTGCAGCCCCTCCAATACCAGTTTTACCTGCTGCTGTAATTCCTTGTTGTTCTAAAGCACCTAAACCTGCTACTTGATAATCAGGTAAGTTAATTGGTTTTTGCGCTACCTGTCGCGCAATGTCCATTAATTCAATTTTTCTTTCTTCTATCCCTGGTGCTTCTCTTACAAATTGTGTTTGAGATGTAGGAGAGGATTGTTGTCCACCACCGCCTCCAAATAGTCCGCCTATAAAACTCATTTATTTATCCATTTCTCTAGTTGAACGTGTTTCTTTTGCCATCCCCATTTTTTGGAAACTTTTTCCCAACCGGGTCTAGCCCAAAGACATAAACGTTTACAGTTATTACTTTTTGCAAATTGTGTTATTATATCAACAAATTGATCTTCCCATAAGTCCCTTCTTTTACCAGTACATATAACAATTTCTAATTGACTAAAATTTGGCATTTCAGATATTCTAGTAACCCCCACTCCAAAAACTTTATTTTCTTCTAATTCATCTGAGCCAAACATAATAAAACATTGCATCATATCCTTCTTTAAAAAATCATAAATATGTTTTGAACTTGCATATTCTCCAGAATATTTCAAAGCTTCAGTAACCATAAATTCAGCTAAAGGCCAAAATCTTTCAACATCCTTAGGTTCGATCGATAAGACGTTAACTAATGGTTTAATTTTTTTCTTTGTTTGTTTCATTATTGTCCTTAATTAAATCAAACACTCTTTTATATTTTTTTTGTTGATCGTAGAAATATTGAGCACCTTTTTCTCTCATATCTTTCATGCTCTTTGGATTTGCTCCAGCTATAATTCCTGCACCTAATACTCCATCTGCACGTGTCACAAATTCTCCATCAGCTAATTGAGCTAACATCGTATCTTCATCTTTGTCTCCTACACCTGCTCCATCTTCAACGTAACCTGTAGCTCTTACATAATTATTAACATCGTTTTCATCGTGAGAAACTTTGGACGGAAGGTAATTTATACCACCTTCGTTAAATTTTTTTATTTCAGCTAAACCACCTGTCTTTAATCTTGTTCTAGCTATTTCATAAGGACCCATTCTTTCAACATCATCAGGTCTATTTGCTTCTGGGATATAAACTCCTTCATACTTTTTTTCTTGTCCTGTAGCCGGATCAATAAAAGAATAACCTGGTTGGTTCTTAGCAAAGTCTGCGTAACCTAAATTATAAGTTGGTTGAAATTGATCAATTGGTTGTTGTTCAAATGCTCCAGATAGATAAGCTAAACCACCTGCTGCAATTCCTGCTTTTGTAGGGTCAAATTCAAATTCTCCTGTAGGTTCATCTCCCTCATATCTTTGCCTCATTAAAAGTTTTTGAAGCATGTTTTTTTTTACTTCTTCTTCACCTTCTTTTTGAACTGCTTGTTTAAAAATAGTACTACTATTTGCTGCTGATAGTTGAGGTAAAAAAGAAGGAGCTGATGCACTAAACTTTACAAAAGACTCTGGCGCTAATCCCTTTAAACCTGCTTGACCACCATAATAACCTAAAGCTGCTCCTGTAGCACCTCCAAGTAATCTTTGGATTCCTGAACCACCTGCGTCTTTACTTGATTTATATCCTTTGTAACCACCATAAGCGGCTAGTGCATAGGGTAAAAATTGTAACATTAAATATATTCTCCTTTAAGATCTTAAACTAAAATAATACCATTTTACTTAGCGGGTTT
>Ga0209535_1001050_pt1 | contig 18982 bp, 14 predicted proteins | sample LinPmetageLP28_FD_184041 | JGI IMG/M metagenome (GOLD analysis project Ga0209535, IMG submission 184041) | Marine viral communities from the Pacific Ocean - LP-28 (SPAdes) (version 2) | ecosystem: Environmental > Aquatic > Marine > Oceanic | place: Pacific Ocean | collected 2009-08-22
TAACTGAGCAAAGTTAAGCCAGTCATCAGGAAACTCGTTATATCGTGTACCTGAAGGGTTCTTGTCTGACACGCCTACTTTTTTCTGACTGCCCCAAGACATCAGCCGTGGCACAACTGCGCCCTCATTCATATCATAAAAGTTGCTTTTATAGGTACTCCACCCTCTGGCGGCAGTATCTAAGTAATCTCCTAGTTCTACTGTTGCACCTGTCTCGTCTAGCATATACAAACTTTCTATAGGCACACCGTCAACTTCGAAGTTACTAAACTTAGATTCTAGTAGGTCTTCTAAGCTTTCTATCCCTTCTCGTACCGCCCCTTTATCTCTATTCTTAAATTTTAAATTAGTAAACGCAGAACCTAACTCCCGCAGTTGTGAAGGGTTCATGTCAAACAGCGGAAGATAAGTGCCGTTTTCCGCAGCTTCTTTTACCAGTGCTTCTGCCACATAAGTCTGAGTGCTTCTGTTTTTGGGGGCATCGACACCAAGTTGTTCTGCCAAGTCTTTGACAAGCTGCTTTTTTGTCGTACCCTGCATATCTGCTATAGCAAGAAAGTACTGGTCTGTTAGTTCTTCTGTTAGATTGTCAAACTGTTTTAACTCTGAAGGAGATAAATCATCTTTGTTCAGCTTACCTAACGCTCTGAATTTATCTTTCGAAACTGTAAAGACACTCTGAAATATATCTAAAACAGACACCGTAGGAACGCCGTTAATAGACTGTCCTTGCGGGGTTTTGTACTGAACTTTACCACTTGATAACCATTCATACGGCCTACTAGCGACGGCCTTTGCGCTGGCATTTGCGCTAACTAAGTGCATCTCAAACAGGCCACCAGAGGATACGTTACCTGCTACAGACGAGGCCCTATCGGAAGCATCCCCTATCACCTCGTTTTGAATACCAATGCTTATCTTTATCTTGTTCGCTTGCTCTGCAATCTTTTCGTTTATAACGTTTGTTGTCTCGTTGATAACAGAAGCAAACTGGTCGTCCGGCAGTTGAGAGTTATCAATAAGATTCTTTTGATTTAAAGAGTCTAGCGTCTCTGCAAAGTTCTGAAACTCCTCGTCTTTAGGCGCATTTGCAGGATTGTCAGACTTACCAAGTCCTGCCGTGTTTCCTGTCATTATATTTAAATAGTGACCTACACCTTCTTTTTTTAGAACGTCTAACTGTTTACCCAAAGCAGCGGTGTGTTCATCAGCCTCTAGCTTAAAAGCCTCAATAAACTTAAAAAAGGCAGAGTCTGGTGTAGCATTGCTTTCAAACCCTTCCAGTACTCTGTTTAGTTCTTCGTTTAATCTTCCATTTAACTTGTGGGCATCTTGAAGTTCTTTAGCCTGTTTGCTTGAGACTAGCTCGTTTACGCTTATAGTCTTGTTTACAGAATCAGCAAAGTGACGAAGTGCAACTAGGTCAGTCAGCACTGGCAAAGTAACAGCTAGTAACTCAGGGTTTACGCCCTCTGCCACAAGTATGTCTTGAAAGCGAGCTAAGTTTGTAGCTTGTGCTATTATGCCCTCTTGGAGTAAGGGGTCTGCGCTTTGTAGTAGCTGTACTACGTATTTTAGTTCCTCTTTTTCTCTGCCATCCATCCTCGATACTATACTGTTAAAGCCATTAGATACGCGGCCTTTACTAAAGTAGACGGCAGCAGCCACACCAAATCCTACAAGCGAACCCATCTCCTTGTTAAGTAAATCAGCTTCTTCAAAGAAATGCCCCATAGCAGAAGCCCCTGCTATAAAGAACACATCTTGTACGTTTGCATCCCTTACAAATTTTGGCACAGAACTACGACGCTCTATGGCAGTGAGTCCAGCTTGCGCTTTAGCGATAAGGTCGTCTGTTACGCCTATTCTATCTACGGTATTCGGGTCGTACTTTATTGCTAAATTTTTGGTAAGGCCATCTCTTCTTACATGCAGACCTGCTAAATACGTTGTCTGCTGCATCACCTCTGCTCTTAACGGCGTGGGAAGGGAAGCATCTGCGAGTTGAAAAGCCGTAGATAGTCTCCCTGAGTAGTAGCTTTCTTGGCCCTTTGTTGTACCCCATTTAGCTCTGACTTTACTGTCTGCTATTTGTCTGGTGAAGAACGATTTAATTAACATATCATCTGTCAGCTTGTCAGCCGCACCTAGACCGCCTGCTATAATTGCGTTTCTGTTTTCGTCCTTAACAAAGTTCCGAAAGGCGTTAAGGTCTTGCTTTGCTATTCTTTTAGTTAGGCTGGTGCCTATCACAGAGCCAGTGCGTATCTCTCCTGCTAGCTGCACCGCCCACGGAACAAAACCTGTCTGTACGGATGCTAGTTCCATTGCCGTAGCATAGTCCATTATGACGTTCTTTTGCGCCCATTCGTCTTGTATCTTGTACGCTAGAGGTTTCCAAAAGCTATCCATAACTTCTTGTCTACCTGTGTAGTCAGCTATTTTGCCCCAGTGAAAGCCTATAGACTTTGCTACCGTGCCTGCGGTTTCACCTACAGCCCACAACGCTGTTTCCATAAACCATCCCGCTGTAGATTCTGCAAAGTTCTCTGCAACTCTTCTGGCTTCATTTCTAGCAACGTTGTCCTTCTCGGCACTAAGAATCATAAGGCGTGAACGAGCGTCTAAGCCAGATGCAGCAAGTATGTTGTTGAGATGTTGCAGGTGAAGTTTTGTAGCATATTCCGCATTTTCTGTGTTGGGTAGGTCTGCAAAAACGGCAGACGAAATAATTCTGTTTCCAAGCTGCTGACGCTTATATTGGTCTATAGTCATCTCTTTCGTGTCCACTGTAATACGTGGGCCACCGGCAAAAACAGGTGGAAATTCTACGGTATCAGGTAAAAGCAACATGTCTGACAGCTTTTCCTCATACGGTAGCTTAACTACCCTACGCGTATCTCCGTCGTACGCTACTACCTGAGTTGCCCCTACTTTGTTCATAAGCGTTTCACGCTGTGCAGCATCTAGTCCTGATAGAGGGTAGATTTCACCTTGTGCGTTTACTACGGAGTTGAGCTTCATAAATTGATTTGTTACGTAATCAGGGTCATCCAAAGGAAGAACGTCACGTATAGTAATGTCTCTGCCCGGCATTGCGCTTACCTTTGAAGGGTCAACCGTAACGTTGCGCTCTGTAGGCATACCGATACCCAAAAACTGAGTGTCTGTAAACGGCACGTTGAACTCTTCTGTCTTGACTTCTGGAGTCACAGCCGGAGTCTCATCAGCAAAAATACCAAACTTGTTCTGGTACCTTTCCTTTTGTACTGCCATGTAATCGTCTAGAGAAAGAGCAGCGATATCTTCTTTTATAGCCATTACAATGCTCCTCCCATACTTTGTATCGTATCGTCTACCATACTCTGAGGAATGGAACCGAAGTTGTCGAAGGTAGGCTGACCAAGTATTTCTTGTCTTTGGTTGAGAGTATCTAATACACTCTTCTGACCTTCTGGCGTAGTCGCATCTAACGTAGAACCTTGTTGACCTCCGCCGGGGGGAGTAGAAGTACCTCCTAGCTCCTTTAGAACGCCTTCCACAGTAAACGATGCTGCTATATCTTCACCTGAAGAAATATAGAAGTTTTCTGCTGTTAGATACGCAGCTTGAGAGACCGTATCCTTAGGGTTCATAAGCATACTTGCCCGTTTGCGAAACCTTTCAAGAACTGCTCCCACACCATTAAGAGCAGCCACTTGGGTTGCAGGGTCATCAGTAAAGTTCTGTCGTAGCCCTCTAAAGATAAGTGCAACGTCTTGGTCAGAGATTGTACGACCACCTGTGCCACCTTGGATAGCAGCGGCGACTTCGTACGCGAGTACAAGTAAGAAGAATCCTCTTTGTGCGTGATTAGTCTTTGATAACGCTTCGAGGTCTTGCTCAATCATACGTTGGCCTAAATCATCCGACTTAAAAGTTGGAGTCTTTCCGTCTAGCAAAGTTCTTCCTGAGTTAGCTAACATGCCACTAGCTTTAGCTACATAGGATTGGCCTTTTGAGACAACGTCATCTTTTGACATGCCTATGAACTCTGCAGCTTCACCTGCCAAGTACTTTGCTCCCGCTATGAACAGGCCAAAGTTACCCAAGGCAGTAGAATCACCTCTGATTTCACCAGTCACTGGGTCAATATCGTACGTTCTTAGGGCATCATTTTTTATCTGAATGGCGCGACCAGAAGCGTCAAACACTGACCTTTGATTAGCAGCGTACTCAAAAGCTGTTTTTTGACTTCCGCCAAAACCATACTTGTTGTTCATTGCTATTGCTGCACCTCTACCACTAGGAAGCATTGCAGCTATTACATTTATGGCTTTATCGAAAGGCATAGAACTTACAAAGTCCTTGACTGCCGCCTTATTGTCAGCTTGTAGCAAGTCTACGGCAGGTGTCCGAGGGTCAAGCAGTTTGTTAAACGAATCAAATACAGTAAACGCTGGGCTATTTTCTGTAGCATCTACGAGAATAATTTTATTCATTTCAGCAAAAACTTCCAAAACAGGCTGACTATCTGCCAGTATTCTTTGACCCTTGGCGTCTCTAAGGTCGATACCCTCTGAGTCTTTTTGGTACGTTACTAGCTGTCGCAACTTTAAAGAAGCCTTTTCATTGAGAGGCATACTAGAATCAGATTCCATGCCAGAAGACTTTCTGAGGAAAGGTAGTATCTTGTTAGTCACTACAGGACGATACTTACTAGGCCACGTTACTGTTTGAGTTTGTTGAACAGTAGCACCCCCAGTAAGGTTGCTTAACGCAGGAGGCTGTTGTTCTGCTGGTATGGGAACTGTGACGGCTACTGCATCCACTTCTTCAGTAGTAGCAGCAGCAACAAGCATTTGCTGGTCAACTACTCTTTTATTGTCTTCGTACTCCTTTATCTTTTCCGCCATACCCGGAATACCTACCAGCCCGGAGTAGCCTCCTTGGGATATTACTTCTGAAAGAAGCATGTTCATGTTGTACGTTTGTAAAACTACTCCATCCTCTGTCTGTTTTGTGGAGTTGTACTCCTCCAACATTCTTGCAAATAACTGGTCACGATAGTTGATTGCTTGGCCATTGTTTGCCTCAATACCGTCGAACAACTCTTTTCTTACTTCGGGGCGGTTTATAAGCTGCGTCTGATGTGAGCGAAGGTTTTGTACCTTGTTTGTGGCCTTCGAACCTATTATGGTTTTTTTATCTGACGATTTAAAATACACGGATAACTCGCCTAAATTTGCGGCTTCTAGTAAGCTGTCAGTCGTGCTTTTTGAACCACCTGCCTTATCGTCGTACAAAGTAGGATTGGCGGTAGCCATAAACTCGCTGGTATCGACTGATACTTTACCCTTCTGATAAGAATATAACGTATGACCTTCGCCGAATAATTCCGTCATCCTGCTTGGGCTAATAAAAAGAGAACCTGCTTCAGAAAAATAGGTCGTCTTAAATTCTCCGTCTGGCCCTATAGCTGTAATCTGGTATTCATCCTTATCCGTTTGTTTTTCTGCTGCTTCCGCAAAAGAAAAATCCGACGGTGTACCGAGAGTTTTTTTACCGTCGGCACCTGTGGATACATTAACAAGAGTAGAGGATAGTTTCTTATCAGTAAAAGATATAGAATTGTCCTGCAATACTTGGACAGCCTCCTGATAGGTACCTTCAAATTCGCCAATCTTAGGGTGCTTTATAACGTGAACCATCATGTCGTTTTGGCTAACACTTCCACCGTTTCGATTTCTCTCTACAACGTGTTCTGGAAAAAACGTCTTAGCTTGTGTAAGAGGGTCTAGCTCTCCCACAGGATATATAGTATAATTCAACTGGTCATTCGCAGACCACCCTGTCATAGGTCTTGCAGATATAGTTTCACCGTTGGGAGTTGTAGCCTCGTACAGCGGTATTACATTCTGCTGTTCCGCAGGCACATCGTATTGAAGCTGATTGAGTTGTCCTGTTCTAACAGGCTTCGCACCCAAATCAGTTAAAGACTTGGTTCCCGACATGTCATTCTGCGGTCTTGCTTGAAAGGTACCGTTAGGCAATTCATACAAGGTGTATAGTTGGTTTTCTTTCTGTTTCTGAATGGCGGCTGCTTCGGCCTTTGCAGTAGATGCGGCTCTCGCTTTAGAACCACTAAATGCGGCTGACAAGGCAAGACCTGCCCACGCTGCTATTGGTGCTGGCATGTTATTCAACCTCCGCAGTTAAGAATGATTGTTGCTGTGGTTCTTCTTTTGGCGTTTCGTTTACCGGCTCTGGACGAGAACTCATACGTTGTTGCCTATTGAGTTCTTCTACCATGTCTCCGTATAGTTGCGGATTACGCTCACGCATAATATTAAACACAGTGTCATCTTCTACATCTTCAACCAGCGACTCAGGGGGTGAGTTGAACACCTTGGCATCCACACCCGCATCCTCTGCCGAACCAATCAAATAAATGCCTATCGCAGGCTTAATCAACTCAGCAACATCGGGAGTAAACATACCCGCCATAAACCCTTTGAAAGCAACCTGAGATACGAGTTCTTCCACGGTGATACCCGCAAGCATCATCTTGATTAGGCTATCTTTGCCGCCGCCTGTTTCTAGCTTTTCAATAATGAAGTCGATAGCGTCATCAGGATTAGTAATCTGCGGTGGACGGTCCCAAGCCCACCTACCCTGTGGCCCAGTCAAAGAGTGTCCCGGAGGTGCTGAGAGAGGAGTTACTTTATCTAACATCTACTTCTTGTTCCTTATTCTGCTCTTTACCTGCGCTGAACTTAAAGCTACCGTCTGTGCTTTACCTGATATTGTTGCGCGAGGAATAGGTACGGTCTGTATGCGCTGTAGAGTGCTACGAGCGTTTCGTGAGTTTTGTAAGTAGTTAGGTACGGTGTTACCTGAACCAAGAGGTATAGTTTGAGCTTGACCTGCCCCTTGCATACGAGCCGCAGCCATAGCCGTTGCTTGGTTTACTCCTGCGCCGGGTAGGTCGCCGAAACCCAGTTTGTTCTGTAAGTTGCCTTCTTTATCCAAGTACTGTGAACCATATAAGGAGCCTACTACATCTCCTGTCAAACTAGATATCTTACCAGTTGTAATACCCAAAGTATCCGAAAGAAAGCTACCAACACCGCTACTAGCAAAGGACTTACCAAAAGACGTTTCGCCTATATATTCTAAACCCTTGTTTACCGCCTTAGACCCCAAAACAGCCATGCCCACTTGAAATAAACTCATGCTATATCCTACTAACTAAATATGTTGTCTATGGTCTTGACAGTTAAAAAATCCTCGAACTTGTCATTATACATGTTTTCGTTTGCAGATATGGATGCTGACTGCATAGCTGCATTGTGCGCTCTTGCAAGATTGTTTTCTGATGTCTGCATTGACCACGCTGCTTGGTCGCGATATAACTGCCATAGATTTGCAAGACCCTGCTGATTCATGCTTAGCAAATTCATAGTATTTTGCTGATTAGCGGCATTTTCTTGCGCTGTGTTTGCTGTGTTGATGTCCCTGCGCCACTGTGCATTGCTCTGTAAAATCTGAGCAGACATATTAGAATTGAATTGCTCACGAGCAGAAGACATCTGTGTGTTGAACTGAGACATGGCGTTCTCTTGAGAGACGTTGTATTGTTCAATGGCTGCTTTTCTATTCAACGTGGCTGATTCAATCTGTACGCCAAGGTCAGTAAAGAACATGTCAACTTCAAGCTGTGACTTAGCGTTTAGCTGTCGTGTGGCGTTCTCTTGTGCTTGGTCAGTTAGCATAGCCTGTAGCTGGCCCTGATAGCTTATAGTATTGGACTGCTGTTCGTTTGTAAGATTTTGTACATCTATTGATAAAAACGCCTTGGCATTGTTAGCCGCAGCTTGCTGACGTGCATTGAGGTTTGCCGTATCCATAGCCGCACTTTGGGCCGCGTTTTGTAACACTGTCTGCTGTTGATTAGACAAATTTTGAAGTTGAATAGTAGCGTACGCTTGTGCATCCCTAGCGGCAATATTAACACCAGACTCCATGATAGCCTGCGTCGTAGCTGCAGCAGCCATAGACGATGCACCCAGACCGCGCTGTTGCATAACTGCTGTAACTTGTCTTACGGCAGGAGATGCCCAAGCAGGAAGAGGCTTACCTTCTTCTACTGTACTAAACAACTCAGCTAATTGGTAGCGTGTGGTGGCTCGTTCGTCTAACTCTTGTGTTGCTGCTTGAGCAATACTAGTAGCAGATAGCTCCCCTTGTGCCGCTTCCATAATAGCACCATCAGAGACGGTACCTACGGCAGCTTGTGCAGGAGTTACGTCACCTACTTTGTCAGCTTCTACAGTAGGGGCAGTAGTAGCAGTAGGAGCAGTTTGCCCGTAGTCGCCCGTATCCAATCCCGTTGCTAAAGTTGTATCAGGTGCATCCGCTATCTGTCCTGTGTCAGCAGCAAGAATTTGGTCGGGAGATTCTGTAAGAGGAGTTGGCGTGATAGTTTGTTCAGAAGACAAAGCAGTTTTGTCAGTTTGTTCTGCTTGCTTTTGAAGGATAGATTGCTCTAACTCTTCTCCTGTTTTTCCCTTGGTAGTCGTATCTTCTGCCATACTAATTCATTCCCATAACCAAAGTAGCCATCAATCCAACTACTGCTAATGTACTAGCCATTATCATAGCTTCCAATCGCCACATTCTTTTATCTAGTGCGTCTAATTTACCGTGAACCAACTCACGAAACATCGCGCACTCTTTTTCATGCGACTCTAACTGTAGCTGTGTTTTCAATTCTTGTTCCATCTCAGGTTCCATAGTGAGTTTCAGCACTTTTACGCACCGTCATACTTGGGCATATCTGAATTAGGCCACGTTTGACCTGCGCTGGGCTTACCGCCGGATGTGAAGGTTTGAGAGTCACCGTCAGAAGAAAGGCCCGTTAGGGATACTGCTGCCGCATCACCACAATTACTGTGTGATTCTGATAACTTAAAGGTGTTGGTAGCTGTATCTATTATATAGTATACTGCGCCATCTGTCAATCCACCTATGACTGCCGCAGCTTCGTCATCAGAGTTCATACCCGCGTTGTAGTGCACCTGCTCGTCGTTTACAAAGCCATGTCCATTGATTGTGATGGTGTTGTCTGAGGTGCTGACTACACTAGAGGAAGTCGCATCAATCTGTTTAGCCGTTGAAGAGGCACCCGCTGTTGTTTCGTACACTGCTTGAAGTCCGGCAATGTCGCTGGCGTTGTTAATTGCTGTCTTCAGCGCGGCATAGTTGGTACGAACAGCAGTGCGATACGCAGTAATCTCTGCGGGTATTGCCGTGTTTGCTTCTGTCTTACGAATGACATACCAGTCTGTACCAGAAAGGATAGATGAGGCTGTATTCTTGGCTTCTGCAACTTTACTAGCTTGTAGGTCAGCCAAGGGTTTTGGTAGAAGCGCATCACCATCAGAGTTCCAGCCCCAGTAGTAGAAACTGTCGTAAGGGCCTAGTTCGGCTTCCCACGATATACCGATGGCTTCTTTTTGGGAATCACTGTACCGCATCCAAACCTTTGAGTACTGTGTCCCATCCGTGCCTGTAAATTCTTTACCCGGACGGATAGTTGCGTTGTTATATTTCCAAGGCATTGATTGCTCCTATCGGGCGTTTGAATATTTAAAGGGCTGTTCGGCAAAGGCTAAGTAAACGTAGGTTGACTGATTAAAATTTGGACTGCTACGCCGCCATTTAAATCCGTTACTTAACAGGTCTACATCGTCATCTGTTTTCTCTGTTGCAGTATCGTCTGCTGTCAGGGCGTTATTGTCTACGTTATAGCCTAGCCGCTTGTTATCGTATATCATCCACTGAGTTCCGGAGGATGTTGACTTCACCATGAGCCATGACACGGCGAAACCGGTGTGTACATAGGTTCCGTCGGCAGATGAATTTCCGCTGTAAACGCCAGCCTTACTGAAACCTTCGATGTCTGCAAAGCAGTAAGCAATCATGTTGTTACCGCTTGTTCTATCCCAAGAATTAAAAACAGTTGCGGCAGCACCGCCAGCCGCATTTCCTTTTGCGGCAGTTGAATTTAAAAGAAGATAATCATCAGACCCATCAACAAAATCTGTGTAAACAAGCCAATCACTACTAGCACTTCGGTCTTTTTGAATAACCATAGTTGGTTCAGTTGCTAACCCGTGAGCTACTGTGCCTGTGTTTGTGCCATTCGCTACATAACTTATAATCGAAAACCCTGACTTAACGCTTACAGAACCAGAACTGTCAATCGTGCCTACACTAGTTGCAGACGCATCGTTGCTGAAGGCTGTGCCAGCTTTCCAGTTCCAAGCGACAAATGTGTTACCGCTTTCGTTGGCCAAAGCTGAGCCGCTTGTTCCGGGTTCGACCGTGAATCCATCGCTATCAAAAGAGGTGATGTAACCGTAAACATTATTTGCTTGCTCTGCGGCATTACTGTTGCTTTCTAAATCTTTTGCTACACCTCTGACACTGTCAAACAAGCTATGTTCATTCGCTTGATTTCTTGTTTTTATCCAAACAAAATCAGGAGCGTGTGATACCCCTGTAATACCCCTGCTTGATGCACCATTACCAGACCAAAACACCGTGTTGAAATACTCAGACCCATCAATTATCTCAGGCTCATCAAAATTTCCAAGATTTAATCCTGAATATCCTGAAGGTGGTGCGTAGAAGAAATCTTCATGTGCCGCACCATTGCCCTGCGCTGTCTTATTTCCAGCAAAGCTACTGTCTTGCCCGAAGTTGAGATAACCGAAGCCTGTATTGTATTCGCCTATGCCAATCCATATTCCTGTAGAATCATACGCACTTATGTCTATATCTTTTCCAGAGATGTAACTGTTGTTGTCATAGAATTTTACAGTACCGCCATCAGCATCAACAGCAATCCCAAGAATGTCTCCGTTAGTTAAGCCAAGAGCTAAACTAAAAAAGCTTGCCACCTGCCCACCCGTTCCAGTGCCGCCATTAATAAATGGACGATGCTCATCTAAACCAGAGCGATACGCCGCAATCTGCGGGTAGTTAGTGTCACCATCGTTTTTTGCAACAAGATATTCAAAGTACCATTTGCCAGAAGTTACGACAGGGCTAACAGTAACATTGCCACTGTTGCTTGCACTGTTACCTGCAACTTTTAGATTGCCCTCAGAGAGCGTTACCATGCTAGATTTTGCAAGTGGGTTTGCGGTTGGGAAACCGTTTGTAGGGCTGTCTAAAACGACATCTGTAAAAGCAAGACCACTACTAGCAAAGTTATTGCTTCCTGCGGCATCCTTGCCGATAATCGTAGAGAAAGGGTTGTTCTGCCTATAGACAGTATTGCCAGAAACTGTGCCAGTAACATCATTGTCACTGCTGTCCTTGGTAATAGTACTTGTTGTTAAAGCTAGAAGCGCAGTACCACTTACGTTTGCTAACGTAGCTGTTGGAACAGTAATATTATTATCATCGTTAGCATAAACTGACGCACCTATGACTAATCTCACATTACTTAAAAACCCGTCAAAATCAGCTTCAGTTGGACTTCCTAGTTCCATGTGAGCTAAGTCGTATGCTGTATTAAAATCAGTAGCATTGCCGCCACTCAGAGTAAAACTAGTACTTATATTAGCTATAGTCGTTAGTCTGACACCATCAACGTAGCACCTAAGAACGGTACCATTTCTTTGAATAGCGATGTGATGCCATTTGTCAGCTACAATGCCACCGTTATCAGATAGCGTCCATTTAAGTGCGGTACCATTGCCTGTGTAAAAATAGAAATCTTTTTCAGTTCTATTATCAAAACCAAGCAAAAAGTGAGGGCCATCTGTTGCGTAGTTTCCAAGAAAATCGCCATAAGAAGTGACGGTCGTGTGGTTAAAGAAAAACTCTAAAGTGAAGTCATCGTCACTCGCAATGTCATAATGACTTGCGTTTGTAAATTTAACACTATCCGCACTACCGTCAAAGAACGCACTGTCTCCTTGGGTCACAGCGAATGGTAAGTGGAAGCCGTTGGTGCCAAACGTCAAACCAGACGCATCCTTTGGTATCCAAACACCGTCCTTCGTTTCACCGAAGCTGTCAGGGCCAAGCGCAGTTCCATCAATGAAGTTTACTTCGCCTACGTAACCATTTAAATAATGAGAACCTTGGGCTGGGCTGTGGCCAATATAATGAACACTTGTATTGTTTATATATGCGCTTTGAAAATCTTGGGCCATATAATTTTCTGTAGAAAAAGATGTTTCTCTAACTCCATTGACGTAAAGTTTAAGTCTGTTTGAGTCAGTTGCTTGTGTGGTGTCTACCGATGCAACTAAATGATACCAAGCTGAAGGGTCACGCAGTTTTCTATTTGCTCTTAAAGCACCGCCACTGCTGGTTTCTTCAAAATAAAGGTCATCACCTTCCATGCCAAAAATGTAATAGGCACTCCCACTAGAGCCAGCACCTAAAATAGAAAAAGTTGCCACCTCAAGACTTGGCTTTATCCAAGCAGAAATAGTGTACGTCTTGCGATTTGACGCAGAAGATGGCGTTCTACTCAGATAAGGATTGTCTGCTTCATTGCCACGCAGACTCTGGTCTATCGTGTGCGAATAGAACGAGCCTAGCGCACCACCGATATCGCCGACGCCACCAAGACCAGAACCTGTTGAACCAACTATACTCATTAAGTTAAAGCTCCAGATGCTGATACTGCTATGGTATTGTTACCCGATGCAGCACTACAATAATAAGTCAGGTGATATGTACCTGCTGTTGCTATAGCTGTCAGAGCAGCAGCGTTAATTGCTACAGAAGCATGGGCGGCTACTGTGTGACCACCAGAGTTTATTAGTAATACGTTACCTGACTGACCTGCCGCTGGGTTATTAAAGGTTAAAGTAAAGTCACCACTTGGAGTGCATAAAAAGTTATTACTGACGCTTATGTCAAATACACCGTCATTGTCTGTAGTAACCGTGCCTGTTGCTCTGCCTACGACATTCACGTCATTAGACACTGTTAAGATTGTTGTACCCGTGGCAATACTCAACACATCTGCGTCAGCATCATTCTTAATAGTCACGTCCGAAGTAGAGCCTTGGCCCGTGAGGATAAGACCTTCTGCGGCAGTGTAGCCTATTGCAGCATTGTCACCTGCGGCTGTATCTCCATCCGGTTGGAAATTTGCACCTCCTACGTCGCCACTGAAGTCAGCGGCAGTACCGTTTAGTTGCTGCGTAAGTGTGACTTGTCCGTCACTTGCTATTGCAATAGCATCCGCATCTCCTACAGAACCTATCTGTCCAGCATTTGCAATCGTTATGCCACCGCTGTGAACATCCCTAGCAGTAAAGGTTGCAACGCCTACTTGTGCGAGTGTACCACTGATTTCTACATTGCCGTTGATATCAATCAAGGTGGAGTTTAATTCAATTTCATCATCTGCGTTGATGTCTAAGTCACCATCAGCAGGTGAGCCAATATTGATAGCGGAGTCGCGGAACTGAACTACACTTGCTGCATTGAGCAGTACACCCGTATCGGCAACGTGAGTTAGGGTTACGTCTTGGTCGTTACCAAACTGTATAGTACCAGCATCAGCAAGGAACAGGTCTGAGAACTCTTTCGATGCAGAACCCAAAGTAGTACCATCTGCACTCACAGGCAAAATAGATGTACCAAAAGTACCTGTGTTGATTACGGGGCTGGTAAGTGTCTTGTTTGTCAGGGTATCTGTTGATACGAGAGACACTAGGGTTGAGTCAGCACCTGCTGGAAGCAACATAGTGTTTGTTACGGTTGCACTATGTGGTTGCGATGCTACTGTTTGACCGTGACTATTACTTTCACAATTAAATACTATTCTTCCTGAGTTGGTGTTTCCTCGTACAACTACCGTGCCTGTTCCGTTGGGAGCCAAGTCGATTGTGGCGTTGGATGTCGTGACGATATCCGCGCCGTTCATGTCGAGGTTGCCACCTAACTGAGGAGTACTATCCTCTGATACGTTTGATATAGCACTCGATGTGGCAAGTCCCGCGACGACTGCACTTCTTGTTATCTTTTTTAACCCACCCCCTGATGTGTCCACAGCGAGGAATACGTCGTCGTTTGCTACCGTAGCTATTTCAGCCAAGTCACCAACTGCTTTTTCTTCAAAGCTAGTGCCGTCTGCAACAAGTATGTGTCCTGAGGTGACAGTTGGCATTATTAACTGACCGCCCAACGTTACGTTGCCAGTTAGAGTTGAGGTGCCTGATACGTCTACGTTTCCATTTATGTCGATGAGAGTAGAGTTGAGTTCAATCTCATCATCAGCATTGATGTCTAGGTCGCCGTCTGCGGGTGACCCGATGTTGATGGCAGAATCCCGAAACTGAATTACACTTGCTGCATTGAGAAGCACACCTGTATCTGCAACGTGAGTGAGAGTCACATCTTGGTCTGCACCCAGATTGATTACTGCTGCATCAGCAAGAAACAAATCACTGAACTCTAGGGATGTGGTTCCCAGAGCAGCCCCGTCTGATGCATCAGGAACAAACGCCGTACCTGCAGAGATTGTTGAGGCCCCTACTACGGTGCCGCTCACATCTAGATTGCCATTCACATCTATGGTTGTGGCTGCAATCTGTATCTCTGTGTCAGCAACGAGGTCTAGTTGACCGTCGGCACTAGAATTGATGTATATCGCTGTATCACGAAACTGTAGCTTTTCTGTTGTGGACATGAGTATGTCGTCAGAAAACTGGAAGTAGTCCTCGTCTTCCATCCATGTCAGAACACCGTCGCTTGTGTTACCATCGAATGTCACTGCTACGTCGGTGTCAGCACCCGTGCCAAAAGTGATGGTGTTACTGATGAGAGAGGATATCGGACCCCCTTCACCTGCTGTTCCGTCGTGTGTATGTCCTGTGCTACTGGCAAAGGCTGCTAGTAGTTGGTCAAATTCATCATTACTATCTGCGGCATTGATTGTATCGCCGTCAGCGTACGTAGATTGTCTTGTGTATGTTGCGCCCATTTACCTTCTAGCCCCTACCTGATATTCTAATTGAAACCCTTTTAGAGTGTAGGGCGCGGTAGCGTTTGCCCCGTCTTCTACTCTCAAGGCTACTGCGAAACCCGACCCTTCTACTGCTTTTCTAACAATGGGTTGAGATGGACCCCCATATACAGAGCTTCCGTATACTGATGAGCCGTATAGACCTGCAACATTTGTACTGTCCAGTGGGTACGCTGCGGGTCTGGTAGACGTATTCGATTCGTAATCGTATCTAACAAATAAGTCTGCGTCGATGGTAGACTCCGGTGCGTAGTTGACGTTCACACGTTGCATATGCTTGCGAACTCCGGGGTCTCCAAATGTAATGTCAGGACTTCTGTATTTTGCGTTGATTAAAGTTCCGTTGAAAGTGTTGCCTCTTTCTTGTCGGTAGATATACCCATCAAAACCGCCGTGTATGGCAATCACGTTTCCTGATTCTACAATAGTGTCTGTAGAAGACGGTCGTATGCCTTGTGTCTCTGCAAACTCAAACGCTTGACCCTTCATAACACAGATAACGCCGTGTGTTGCTATGTCTGCTGCACTGTCTTTTGAAAAGAATATACGATACTGGGTCTTATCGGGAATAACAAGCGAGTCAAAGCTACCTGAGTTAGACAGTTGTTCACGAAACAACTCTTGTACGTTTGCGCTTATAGTTCCCAGTTCCACGTCACCAATTCTGGCAGTACCAGCAACTGTGCGTAATCCGTCAGGGCCGAGGAAGATAAGGTCACCTGCAAATTCTTGAATGGTAAACCCGTTGACGCATCCAATGTTACGAGTAACAGGAACAATAGCAAAGTCACTCAGGCTACTACCACCCAGTTTAAATATTCTATTTTCACAGAAAATAAACAAGTTATCACGAAAGACCTTGAGACCGACGATTGTGTCATCAACCTTGATACTTCCTGCACCATCACTAGCGGTAAAACCGTCCTCATCGAACGGCTCACTGAATACCATCTCTTGTGGTGTGGACGACATGCCAGAGTAGAACATGTGATTCTTAAAAGCTACTACGTGCTTTGCGCCAGCAACTGCGCTTGCGCTAACGTCGGTTGCTGCTAGTGATGTGTTAAATATGGTTGGAGCATTGGTCTGGTCTACAACGATAATCTTTTCGTTACCATCAAAGTTATAACGCTCGAAGTTGTACTTAGCTGCATTAGTGCGGCCTGTGTCTCTGGTTGTCCACGACTCCGACGCTACGTCGTCAACTGCGTGTGCGGCTGCAGTTGTACTGCTTGTTGCACGAGTAACACCTGTGAGGGTAAACGCTGTTACTCCTGTGTACGTGAACAACTCCGAGTTTATTTGTACTGTTCCGCTGGAACTGAATCCAGTCGTGGAATCTACGTTAAGCACCCCTGAACCAGTCATGGCAGTGTTAGCTGCTATCTTCTGGGTTAGTTCACTAGACGCAGAACTGAATATCTTATCGCCTCGTGCTGCTAGAACCTTATTGTCAAAGATTGTTGACATAAGAACAGCTTCAGTAGATACGTTAGTTTCTGGAACAACGGCATTTACAAAAGGTCTAAAACCACTAATACGTTTATAGCCGCCACCTACGTCAGGCTCAAAGTTACGTAACTCAAGGGCTTGTCCGGGCTGCATAATAAAGGTAGACTTGTTTAGAACAAGACCACCCTCACAGTTGAAGGACAGGGGTTGTACTCCTTGTAGTTGTAAGTCAGGCATACTTAAACTGCTCTCATGTAGTCTTTTCTGTTTAGTAGCTCAATACGCATACGCTTCAATCCGTCTTCATACTCTTTTAGCGAAAACTGTGCTGTCTGGACATCAGAGCGAAACATGTGAGTGTAGTACTTGGCGCGAGAGTTAATAACAGGCTCAAAGCGTGTGGGTATAATAGTCGTGTCTGTAGCCGCAGATAAGTCTGTGTTGGATACGTAGTAGTCAAACTTTAAAGTGCGGTTACTGTCTTTTGGAATAGGAGTCAGGCCCAACTCGTTGTTGTATGTCGTGTACACGTACTCTGGGTCTGAAAATCTATCTGTGTTAGGTCGCGTGTCTCTTTCTCTAAATCTTTCGGTGTACTCCTCAAAAGACAAGTATCGTAGAGGTATAGACGGTACATCTTCACTTAGTTCTACAAACTTCACGTATGCGGCTTCTCCTGCGGCTTCTGTAAAGCTAACATAGTGCGTAATTGCTGTAGCAGTAAAGCTAAGTTGTGATAATAGTATTTCATTTCCACTGGCGATAGTCAGCGTAGAAGAAGAAGTCTGCGAACCACCAGAGCTTGTGCCTATTTCCGCTGTGAGAGTAGCACCACTCGTCTGAATAATAACTGTGTAGCTACGGCCTATAATTAAGTCTGTTATTGCTTGGCTTGCTTCTGCATTAGTGAGAAGCAGAGTGTTGCCAAACTTAGAACTAGCGGCAGGGGTACCGCCTACTGTAGTCCAACCTGTAATACTTGCTGCGCCCGATATCTCAAACGTACCGTTGGTTATAAAGTTCTTAGGCTGTAAGAATACGTTGTCGTAATCAATGTACTTCAACGTAGAATCAACAGAGGCATAGCTATAGATGCCTTTTCCTGCAATAACATCAACAGCACCTTCTGAACGAGTAAAGGGCCAGTTTAGTTCTGAGTTTAAGATATCAGAGACAGCACGGTTTACATAGTCCTTAACAGTCGTCTGTACTCCACGAGAAGCTGTAAAGTTAGAACTGGTGAGTTCTACTTCGTTCATGTCCCGAAGAACATCGTTTACCAATGTGAGGTATGTGCTAGCCATTTATTATTTCGTCTTCCTATACGTGCGAGTTTTCTTTGCAATTTTCTTCGGTTGCTTTGAGACCTGTTTCCCGCTCTTCGTAGCCGCTCGTTTCTTACGAGTCGTTGCTGCATATTCAGCAGGGGTGAGTGCCTTGATTGCTTTTTCAGGAAGGTATCGCTCTCCTGTAGCTTTGGGGCCTTGAGTAGAGGGTTTTCCACTCTTGGTTCTCCACTTTTGTTTAGTCCACGCTTTTAAAGAGCGTTGGCTCTTCTCCAAGGCCATCTATGCCTCCTGCTAAATAGGTCAATGTTCTCAGCTTATCCACAGCTTCCGCATATTTTTTAACTGCTGTATCCATTTCTTCAAGCAGATTCGGATGTTCACCGATAGCAACAGGATTTTTAAGGTAATTGTAGAATACATACTTTGCATCTGACATCTCCGCTTTGTACTTGTGGGATAGCGCATCTACAGCTAATTTACGCATGAGAACTCCTAAATACTATATTATACTGTTCTTCTAGGGAGAAGTCAATACAACAGCTACTAGAGAGCCTGCTGCTATCAAGGCTACACCTACGATAATAGCCACGGTCTTTAGTGTTTCGAAAAGTTCGTGCTGTTCCCTACGTTTTTCAATTCGCGCCTTTTTAACCGCTTCTTTAGCTTCTTGAATACGTCTCGCTCTTTCGCTTACGATGCCCGCCCATGTTCCGTGACCAAACCGCAGGTCAATCATCTGGCTCATCTCATACATCTTTTCTTGAGCTAGCCTAGCGTCGATGGTCTCTTGAGCTACAGACTTGACGTTGAACTGGTCTACGCCTGCTTTCTTGTTGCGAGACTTCTGTACTTGGCTTTCACCCTCGAACAGGTTATCTATGTGTTGTGCAATCTCGCCTATGTCGTTTGCTGTTCCAATAGCGGATTTAATGCCATCTACAGCACTCTTTACAAGTGCGATACCCGCTAATGTTTCTGCAATCATTTGTATCCGCCACCTGCTTTTTTGTAAGCCACCGCAAGCATCTGTGCTTTACGTGCTGACCATTGACCCGCTTTGCCGCCTTTAGTACCCGCTTTAATGCTGTTGAATAGACGCTTTCTCATGGTTGGCTTGGTGTAGTTGCCAGCCTCGTTTACACGACTCTTTGCTTTTTTCTTAGGTGCTGCCATTACACACCTACAGGAACGTTAG
>Ga0209535_1001051_pt1 | contig 18979 bp, 22 predicted proteins | sample LinPmetageLP28_FD_184041 | JGI IMG/M metagenome (GOLD analysis project Ga0209535, IMG submission 184041) | Marine viral communities from the Pacific Ocean - LP-28 (SPAdes) (version 2) | ecosystem: Environmental > Aquatic > Marine > Oceanic | place: Pacific Ocean | collected 2009-08-22
CAATATAGTAATTTTAATACTAGCAATTTTGTATTTTCAATAAAATAAATTTTACAAGCTACGCCACGACTGTAACAAGTAAATAAAACAAGTAATAATAATAATAACATGGGAGCTATAATAGAAGTAAAATACTTTAACAGTTTTATTTTAAAAAAAATAAACGCAACGGTTACTAATAACGCAGTGCCAGTGTGGAACGGTTCACCAGGAATACCTGGTTCTAGTGGTTATCCAATAACATCAGGATTTTTAACAAATAACTGGGCTATAGAGGAAGCTAGAATTAGAGGTGGTTACAACAATACTAATGTAGATTATGGTGTAAAAGCTTATTTAGTTGAAGAAGAACCTAATGCTGTTATTAGAGGTAATTCTTTGATATATTCAGGTATATTTAATTCAAGAACTGGTATAAACAATACTAATGTCTTTTCAGTTGGTGAAGATATAATAAAATCAGCTGATCCAGCAAATGGCACAATACAGAAACTATATGCCGAAGATACTAACTTGATAATATTTCAAGAATCAAAAGTGTCTAGAGCGTTGATAGATAAAGACGCTATATATACTGCTGAGGGCGGTGGAAGTATAACAAATGTTAATACTACTATTGGAACTATACAGCCTTATGGTGGTAACTTTGGTATAAGTAAAGACCCAGGTAGTTTTGCTACTTATGGTTATAGAAAATACTTTACAGACAAAGATAGAAACGCTGTTTTAAGATTATCTATGGATGGTTTAACTGAAATATCTACATATGGTATGTATGATTATTTTAGAGATGATTTCAACAATATAGATGTTCAAGGAAATAATGGAGTAATTACAGGTGCATGGGATATACACAATAAACAATATGTTTTATCTACTAAGCCAAATCCTGCTGTAGCCACTGAAGATTTTTCTACACTATCTTTTGATGAAAACGTAAAGGGTTGGACAAGCTTCTTTACCTATAATCCAGATCAAATGTTTAGTATGAGAAATAACTTTTACACTGTAAAAAATAATTCTCTTTACAAGCATTATTCTACAACAGATGTTAACAATAACCCTGTTAATAGAGGTAGTTTTTATGGAGTAACTACGCCCGCGTCTGTTTCTTTTATATTTAATCCTTCTGTTAGTTTATCTAAAGTATTTAATACAGTTAATTACGAAGGTAGTAACGGTTGGCAGATTGACAGCTTTATTTCAGACAGTACTGGAAGAGATGCGTCTAATGGCGCATGGATTCTTAGTGTAGATTCGTCTGCTTTTATTAGAAGCTATGATGAAGGTATTTATACTGAAAATGGTGTAATTTATAGAGCAGGTTTTGTTAGAAAAGAAAATAAATACAATGCAAATATAATAAATAATTCAACCATAAGATCAGGCGAAGTTTTAGGTGGGCAAAGTGTTACTGGTATAAAAGGTTATTTTGCCGATGTTACCATTTCAACAGATGGAACTTCAGCGCTGTGTTCAGCTGATATAATTAATACTACAACAATACCATTAAAACAAGTTAAAGGACCAATAGTAGTAGGAAAAGCTGTCACAGGTATAGGCGTGTCTTATGGAACTGTTATAGTTTCTGTACCTTCTAACAATAGTATAATAGTAAATCTTTCTCAAACAATAAGTATTGATACAGAAATAATGATAGGTGGTACAGACCCAGGTGGAGCTAAAGAGCTTTTTGCAGTATCTTCAAGCTACTCAGAATCATCTTACTAATAAATAAAAAAAAATAAAAATATGGCATTAGGACCAGCAGCATTAATAACAGGAGGAGTACAACTACTAAGTGGTATATTTGGTATGAGCTCTGCTAAAAGAAAAGAACGAGCAGCGGCTCGTGAAAAACAAAGACTTCAAGCTAAACTTACTTCGTTGGAAAACTCTAGACAAGAAATAATTAATCCCTACGAAGGTGTTACTGATTTAAGTAGTATGATTACAAATCCATATGCTTCGTTAGGAGTTGCTACTCAAGCGGCTGAAATACAAATAGAGCAAGCTGATATATCTTTAGCAAATACTTTAGACACTATAAGAGCTACAGGCGCAAGTGCTGGTGGTGCTACAGCTTTAGCTCAAGCAGCTTTACAGAGTAAAAAAGGTGTTTCTGCTAGTATAGAAGCTCAAGAAGCTCAAAACGAAAAAGCAAGAGCACAGGGAGAACAAAGACAGCAACAACAACAAATGGCTGAAGCTCAAAGATTACAACAAGCAGATGTGTCTGGCAAGCAGTTTGAGTTCGGTGTAAGAGAAGGTAGAGAAGTAGCGCAATTAGATAGATTATCGGCTCAAATATCTGGCGCTGAAGCTAGACAAGCTCAGTCAGGTGCAGATAGAATGGGTGCTTTAACAGGTATGGTAGGAGGACTTGCTTCAACTGCTGGTAGTTATTTGAATGCCGCTAGTTCTGCTAACAATTTTGATTCTCAAGGTTTTGATCCTTATTCAACAGATCCTGTTATAAATTCAACAACGGTTGATTACAATAAAGCTATAGACGTGGCAAACGCTAGTGGTAATATAAATCCATTAACTGGAAACGCAGTTGATTTAGCACCTAGAAGAACAAATTAATAAACTATGAGTTATAGAAATCCAAAACAAACAGTAGACGCTCAGTCTGGTCAGTATATGAGAGATTTGCAAAAATCTTTAGCAGGTACGTTTTCTGATTATGCTAGCGAAGAGAAAAAAGAATACGAAAGACGCGCTAAGCTAAACGAACAGGTAGTAGCTAAGTCTCAAGAAAGAATTAATAGAATATCTGGTCAAATAAATCAAGTAGCTAACGCTAATAAGACTACTAATTTTGATCAAATGTATGATCTATTAGATGAGTATGGTCAATATATGAAGATTAATCCTTCTAAAAGAACTAGAGAGATGAATGCTTTTATAAACAACATGGACAATAGCGGGACAACTATAAAGAACATGTTGGCTAATACAACTGCTAATGGTGAAGATTTTATATCTGGAATGGAAAAAGGTCTTGGTGTAATGGGTGGAGTAATGAAAGGTCAGAAAGAAGGTGTTATTGAAAAAAATAGTATAATGTTTGGCTATAACCAAGCTCCTGGTAGTAAAAAATTAAATTTTAATCCAAGAGGTTTAGCAGCAGAAATTAGAATAGATGTTTTAAACGAAGGCGGTAAAAACGTTGGTTCTTCTTTAAACGCTGATATGGACAACTTAGATCCTGTTTACTTAATACCAGATGAAACCTCTGACATGCAAGAATTAGCTAAGATGGGTGCTTCGTTTATGGATTTAAACAATCCAAATTCTCCTGCTTACAAAGGTCAACCAGAAAGTAGTATTGAAGAAGGAGAAGGTTCTGATAAATACAGAAAATCTAGATTACCTAGTAAAGAATATTTCTTAACTAAAATACAACCAGAAGCAAAATCTCAAGTAGATAGTTTGACAGCTGCAGAGTCTATAGCTTTATACAATGATGTTTTAAGAAAAGAAGGTGGTGTTGTTTTAAAGTTTCAAGAAAAGTGGGTTGACGGAAGTGAAGAGTCTGTAGCTGCTAAAGAAATAATAACAAAAGCATATGCAGAGCATGTCGCTGATAATTTTGCTCAACCTTTTTTAACTAAAGGTTTAAAATTTGGATCTGTTTTAGATAAACCAATCGAAACTAAAGAAGGTCCTATAGAAACAGGTAAAGATTTTTACGACAAAGTTAGAAAAGATCCTATATCATATTTCAAAACTTACACTAAAATAGAACCTAAGTATGATAGAAAGAAAAATACTATCACAATAAAAGCAGACGATAGAAAAAACTCAGATGAAGACTTAGTATTCGATATGAATAATGCAAATGATAGAATATCTTTCTACACGCAACTTTTAGAATATTCTAAAGCTGCTAAAGGAGACTCTAAAGGTAGTAAGCTAATGAGAAAGCAGTTTGAAGAAGCTCTTAGAGCAGGTACTGCAAAAAAAATAAAGCCTAAAGCTAAGAAAAAATTACCAACTGATTAAAAAAAAAATTATGTTTGAATTTGAAGGTCAACAATATTCGTTAGAAGAAATAAATTTAGCAGCGAAAGAATCTAAACTTTCTGTTAGTGATTATTTAAAAAAACACAATATTAAGAAGCTAGAAGAAACTGTAGAGCCAGTGGAAAAGCTAAAAGATGTTGCAGTAAAGGATGCGGCTGTAACATCGAAAAATCCGGAGCAAGCATCCGAGAGTATGGAATTAGAGCAGGTAGATACTTCTTCGGAATATCAAGAGCCTAGTGAAAGAGATTTATTAGTTTTTAATATTGAAGAGACTGAAAAACAAATCAATGACTACATAGAGCAAGGTGGTGAGGTAAATGAATCTGACGCTAAAGTATTGCAAGGCTATAAAGATGAATTAGATGAGTTTGATAGTAAGAAAAGTGATGAACCTAGCTTGTTAGAAAACTACATTGGTAGAGGAACTAAAAGTATAGCTAGCTTTATTAAAGGTTTTGATGACATAAAAGACGCTAGTAAGCTTGGATTGTTAGAATTAGGTCTTAATTTTTTCGCTCCTAAGTCGTTTTATAAAGGAACTCCAGAAGAGAAAAAGAAATTAATGGAAGTCGCTAAGATGGACGTTGGATTAGGCATGGGTGGATTAGTTGATTATGGTAAATCTATTGAAGATTTCGTAGATAAGATTGAGCCTATGATTAGAGAATACGAAAACGAAAGTATGGTAGATGATATAGCTGACGGTAACTATTTATTAGCTGGTGAAAGAGCTGTTGGAGCTGCTATAGAATCTATACCTTCAGTTGCTATGGCTGCGTTAGGCCCTGGTGGATTTGTTGCTTTAGGCCTTAGTACCGCAGGTAGTAAATTTGATGAAGAGTTTGAAAAAGATCCTAGCTTAAATACTGGCCAGCTAACTATTAATGCTTTAGGAACTGGAGCTATACAAGCTGGATTCGAAGTAGCCACTAGAGGTATTTTAAAAAGAGCAAGTTTTTTATCAAACAGTGGTAACAAACAAGCTGCTTTAGATTTAATAAGAGGTGGTTCTGAGGGCTTGGTAAAAAGCCTAGGTATAAACATTGCTAGTGAATCTGGATCTGAGATGGCTACAGAAGTAACTAGCATGCTTTTTGATGCTGCTACTTTACCTGATGCTGAGGCAGGAGATGTTTTTAAAAATTGGAAACAAATAGTAGAAGCTGGTATAGTTGGTTCTGTTTTTGCGACTACCGTGACAACTGCAGGAGCAGTAAAAAATACAAATGCTAAAACTGTAAGAGCTGCGGAATATATATTAATGCCAGACCAAGTTAAACAGGTTGTTGAAGAAACTTCTAATAATATATCTAAATTATTTGAAGACAGAGCTATGGCAGATGCAGAAGGTTTAGAACTTATTGACGAAGCTATACAAAATGAAACAATAAAAGTAAGAATATTAAAAGCTAAAAACAGTGAGGCATTACAAAACATGACTCCTGAAGAGATTAAAGAGTATGCTAATAATAAGACGGAAATAAATAAACTAAACAAGGAGATAAAAAAACCTGATCAATTAGAGTCTGTTAAAAAAATAGCTGAAGAAAAATTAAAAACCCTACAAGACACTAATAAAGAACTGTTTAAAGAATCTGTGTCTAGAAAAGTAGAAAAATCTGTTGAATTTGCTAAAAAAGCAGCTAAAGTATACGATGTTGAAATAAATTCAGATTTAACCGTTGATCAAATAAAAGAACAGTTTGGAGAAGAAGAGGCCTCTAGTGACGGTTGGTATGATCCAAAAACAAATACAATATACATAAATAAAGATGTAGCTAAACAGACTGGAGCTGTAACTGTGGGTTCTCACGAAATACTTCATCGTGTTATTAGAGATAAAATTAAAAAAGAAGGTGGTGCTGATGTTGTGAAAGATTTTATGTCGCTACTAAGCAAGGAACAGAATCAAGCTGTAGAACGTAGAATTAAAGCAGTTGATTCAGAAGGTAATAGACTATATTCTGAAGAATACTTACAAAAAAACCCTGACGAATATCTAACTATATTTTCAGACGCTATACTTAAAAATGAAATAAAATACAATGAGAATATATTCACTAAAATAGGGGATATAATAACACCTATACTTAGGGCTATTGGTTTTTCTAAAATAAAATTCAACACAGGTAAAGACGTGTATAATTTTATGAGAGAATATAATAAAAGCGTAAAGTCAGGAGAATTAAGTAAAGATATAAAAGAAGCTACTGCTGGTAAAACTGAAGACATAGACGTTGAAAAAGTTTTTAGTAAAAACAAAGATCTTGGTAACGAAATAAAAGCATTGGTTCCTGAAGGTACAACAAAGCGTAAATACGACTCAAGAGTAATTGGAGACGTGTATGCTAAGTTAGTTCAAGGAAACACTTTAGATGGCTTAATAAACGGTCAATTAAACAAGTTTGGAGTTGTAGGTGACAATGTATATGGTAAACCTAAAGATATATTCTTAGAAGACGTTAAAGCACAGTTATACGAAAAAAGTTTAACTAGATTTGATCCTGAGTCTAATGATGATTTAGGTGGATTTGTTGTAAACGAACTTATTAGATATAGAATAGGTGATGTAGTAAATAGATACAAGAAAGAAGCTGGTATAAGCGGTAAGAGTTTAGACGTTGCTGCTGGTGAAGTTGGTTCTGTTCAAGAAATAGCTGACGAATCTACTAGTATAGAAGATCAAATTGATTTAGCAGACACTGAAACTAGGTCGAAAACTAAGTTAATAAAAGCAACTAAAGTACTATCAAAAGAACAGTATGATAAAGCTGCTGAGATCGTTAAGGAAAAGGTTAAAGACATCGATCCTAAAAACTTAAGCTACAAAAAAGTAAGTGGTTTTGTTACTGATATAGTTTCTAAAGTTATTGGCGTACCTGCAGGTAAAATAACAGATCCAAAAAAGAATTTATCTAAAGGAGAGACGACTGCTGGTGCGATGTTTATAGAAAACAATATAGACTATATTAGAAAAACACTTCCAAAAGGAGCTGTAACAGAAGCTGCTACAGAAAAATTAATAGGTACTGCTACTGGTGTACCTAATAGTGTGTTAAAACTTCTTTACGATAAAAATCCTAGAATTAAAAAAGGCGCAGGGTTATCTCCTTGGACTTTGAAAAAAGGTTTAACAAATCAAGATATATTAGATGCTATAGGAAGACCTAAAAGAGCAGACGATAAGAGAATACAAATAGAGCCTAGATCACCTGAAGGTCAAATTATTAAAGGTATATTAAGTATAGTTGATAAGAATATAGCTAATGAATTAGTTAGAACTGTAGATAGTGATTTAACTCTTGAACAAAAACAAGATGTTGCTGCAGGTAAAAGTAGATTGATGTTTAGTAAAACTATTGAAAACGAAAATAAAGAATTTTTAAACAAAGAAATATCTAACAAACAAAAAGTTTCTATAAGCAATAGCATAAAAGACGTCTTAGTAGGTAAAAATACTAAAGACGCTTTAATGATCGAGTTAAACAATTCTATACTTAGAAAAGTAGAAGATTCTAAAAACATGCGTCAAGTATTAGAGGTTATGTTTAACGAGCCTGAAAAACTTTTAAGCCCTAGACAAGCTAGAGAATTTCAAGCAAAACTAATAACAGCTGTCCAAGACGGCTTTAGTCAAGATCAAGGCGCAAGATCTTTGGTTTATAGTGCCGCTAAATCTATAAAAACTTTCTTCAAGTACCAAAGAGAGATTATAGGTTATGGTTATGTTAAAAACAAACTTAAACAAGATTTAAAGTCGGCAAAAACAATTGAACAAAAAGCACAGTTAGTTAAAGAGTTTTTAGTTTTTGGCAGTAGATCTATAAGAACTTCTAAAATAGACGGTATAACTACTAATAAAGCTATTTTTAACAAAATAATAAAACCGCTAATTGACAGTGATAGTAGTTTAAAAGATTTTAAAACTTTCACTAGAAAAGGTAGATCGTATATCACTTATAAAGGTAATATTGTAAAAGGATTGTCAAGTATTTATGACATTAAAAACAATTTCGCTGAAAACATCGGTTTAATAGATTTAGAAGCAAATATATCAAGAGAATATATTACAAAGCAAATCGACGAAGCGAGAAGAAATAATGATACAGATGGTGTTATAGCTATGTTAGCTTTACTTACGTCAGATCAAAGAGGTGCTTTAAGAAAATCTTCAAAAGCAGGTTTTTATGTTGATGACGCTAGTATCAAGGAATATATTCTGGAGCATGAAACGGAGGCTTATGAAATACACAAAGCGTATGTAAATTATGCTAAAGACGGAGATATAAACAAGCTCAACAAAGTACTTAACGATTCTTATGTTAATTCTATACCTAAATCTTTAGACAATATTTTAAACGCTAAAGGTGTAAAAGAAAGAAACGTAGATAGATACAAGAGACCAGAATTTGTTAAAGAGCTACAAAAATTATACGATAAAGGACTATTAAAAAATATAGATCGATCTAAGTATGGTATAAAATTTAGTAAAGTTAGTAATCTTGACAAAGCTTTTAACGATATATTAGAAAACAAATCAGGTATAGCTAGCAGAAAAAGGTATGGTATTGTTGAAGCTATAACTAAAGGATCTAGTAAAGGTAAATTCAACTTTTTTATACCACCGTCCGCAGAAGACTTTGTTGGATTATTATATCCTACTCTTGGAAAAGGCAAACTTGGTGATGCTCAAATGTCTTGGTATAAGAAAAACTTGATAGACCCATACGCTGAAGCTATGAATAAGCTTAGTAGAGCTAGGATCTATTTAATGAATAACTATAATTTATTAAAAAAACAACTAGATGTTGTACCAAAAGATTTAGGTAAAAAAGTAAAAGATACTGACTACACCAGAGAGCAAGCTGTTAGAGTTTATATATGGAATAAACAGAAGATGAATATTCCTGGTATTAGTGATGCCGATGTAAATAAGCTAGCTAGCTATGTAGCAGATGATACTAACTTGCAAACATTTGGTGATCAACTGATTAACATGCAGATGGGTGATGGGTATATAAAACCAAAAGAAAGTTGGCCAGCTGGTACTATAACAACAGATATACTTGAAGGATTAAATACTACTAAAAGAGCTAAGTACTTAAATGCTTGGCAAGAAAATGTAGACGCAATATTCAGTGAAGAAAACTTAAACAAGCTACAAGCTATTTATGGGTTAGACTATAGAAAAGCTTTAGAGAACATGCTAAAAAGAATGAAGACTGGTAGAAACAGAAGTTTTCCAGGTGATAGCTTGACTGGTAGAGTTACTGATTGGTTAACTGGTAGTGTTGGTACTATAATGTTTCTTAACACTAGATCAGCAGTGCTACAAACTATATCAGCTATAAACTTCGTAAACTTTACAGATAACAATGTATTAGCTGCTGGTAAAGCTTTTGCAAATCAAAAACAATACTGGGCAGATTTTATGAAGTTAATGAATTCCGACTTCTTAAAAGAAAGACGTGGAGGTTTACGTATAAACGTTAACGAAGCAGACATTGCTGATATGGCTAAAAAAGGTGGAGCTAAAGGAGCTATAAGTAAATTATTAGAATTAGGTTTTGCACCTACTCAAATAGCAGATAGTTTTGCTATTGCCTCTGGTGGATCTACTTTTTATAGAAATAGAATCAATACATACTTGAAAGAAACAGACGCTAACGGTAATAATGTATATACCGAGAAACAAGCTGAGAAAAAAGCTTTTGAAGATTTTAGAGAAACAGCTGAAGAGTCACAGCAATCGTCTAGATCAGATAGAATATCTCAGCAGCAAGCTAGTCCATTAGGACGTGTTGTATTGGCTTTTGCGAACACACCAGCTCAATATGCTAGAATAATTAAAAAAGCTGCTAGTGATCTTAAAAATGGCCGAGGAGATGCTAAGACAAATATATCTAAGATAATTTATTACGGATTTGCACAAAACCTTATATTTAACGCTTTACAACAAGCTTTATTTGCTGTTGGTTTTGGAGACGAAGAACCAGAAGATAAAGAGAAAGAGAAAAAATACATAAGTATTGCTAACGGTATGCTAGATTCTATACTTAGAGGTTCTGGTATTGGTGGAGCTGTAGTTTCTGTAGGTAAAAACGCTGTTGTTAAACTAATAAAAGAGTTAGATAAAGATAGGCCTAAGCTTCAAAACATTGCGTCAGAAGTGTTAAAAATATCACCTCCAATTTCAGCTAAGTATTCAAGACTTGTTCAAGCAGGTAAATCATACGATTGGAACAAAGACGAAATGAGAGAAAAAGGTTTAAGCTTAGACAATCCTGCTTTTTTAGCGGGTGGTAATGTTTTATCTGCTCTTACAAATATACCTTTAGATAGAGCTATTAAAAAAGCTAACAACGTTGTTCAAGCTACTTCGCAAGATCTAGAGACTTGGGAACGTATAGCTCTACTTGGTGGTTGGCAAGCTTGGGAGCTAGGTATTGAAAAAGAAAAGAAAAAGAAAAAGAAAAAAGGTACATTAAAATCTGGAAAAATAAAAACTAGAAAATTAGATATTTAATTATAATGCGAGAAATAAACAAACTAATAGTTCATTGCACCGCGACGCCTGAAGGTAGACATACTACTGTTGAAGATATTCGTAGATGGCATAAGGATCGAGGTTGGAGTGATATTGGTTATCACATAGTAATATATTTAGATGGCACGGTTCACGAAGGTAGAGATATTAAAATACAAGGAGCTCACTGTAAAGGTCAAAATAAAAACTCTATAGGCATAGCTTATGTAGGAGGTATTGACGCTATAGACTATAAACCTAAAGATACTAGAACAGAAGAACAGAAACAGGCTTTAGTAGATATGCTAGAGTATTTTAAAACGTTGTTTCCTAATGCAGAAATATTTGGTCATAATGACTTTGCGTCAAAAGCATGCCCTAGTTTTAATGCTAAAAAAGAATATGAAAACATATCTACTATGTGGAAATAAATTAACTGAATAAATTTTAAATTATGAAAAAAAGTCCAAGTGATAGAGAATTTTGGGATAATGAAGCTAGGTTAAAAGCAATAGGTAAAGGTAGAAATAGTCCTTTTCAAATGAAAGGATCTTGCTGGAAAGGTTTTGAAAGAGTTTCTGGAACTAAAAAAGGATCAAAAGGAAGTTGTAAAAAAATATAATTATGAAAAAAAACAGATTAAAAGAAATTGTAGGTGAATTAAAAAATGCTTCTAAGATGCATTTGAGTCAATCAAAAGAAATTGATAAACATATAGATGATATGAAGTCACCTCTTGATTTAAAGCTGTCATCAGGTTGTAAAGCAGCTGCTAAAAAGAAGTTTGATGTATATCCATCTGCTTACGCAAATATGTGGGCTTCGAAGCAACAGAAAAAAGGTAAGTGCTAATGGCTTTCTTTATAGATCCTCCTTTTTTAAAAGGTACTAAAGGTGGTGGAACTAGCAAGGTATGCCTACCTAAAGCCAAGATAGCCAGCATGAGCGCTAAAGAAAGACAAAAAGTTATAAATGCTAAGAAGTCTGCTGCTAGTAAAGGTAAATATAAAAGATCTAGTAAGAGTAATGTTACTGGTACAGCTAGCAAAAACCTAAAAGACTGGGTAAAGCAAGACTGGAGACAAGTCGGTGACCCTAGTAAAAAATGTGGAGAAAAATAAAGATATGATAGAAAAATTAAAAAAAGAATGGAACTCGTTAATGTACTTTTTAATGTTCAAGAAAAAAAGGAATAAATAAAATGGGCGTACCATACCCAAGATTCCTGTAACCAGAAAGGGCCCTCATATCGAGAGCCCTTTTTTAATTACATACACTTTACGTGTATAGCATAATGCTTATTAATGTTTATACATATAAAAAAGTTATAACTTTTAGCCTTTAGCAAACACATATGCTTACTTTTGCTACTTAAATTTATCTAGCAAAACTTAAATAAGACTAAGCGCTATTTAAGTTTATCCATCACAAGCTAAACAATCTTCATTCATAGCGTTAGCTGCAATATCTCCACGTAGAACACTTTCAGTTCTAGTATAATACAAAGTCTTAACACCTTTTTTCCAAGCATCGAAATGAACTTTGTTCAACCACTTAGGGGTAGCTTCAGAAGGGAAAGCTAAATTTAAACTAACAGCTTGATCTATATATTGCTGTCTTATACCCGCTTGATTAACTAATTCTAATTGATTAATTTCTTTAAAAGTTTTAAAAACTTCTTTAGCTGGTATATCGTGTAGTAAAGTAACACCATCCAAATCATCCAGACCCTGAACGCTACCGCCGTCAGCCAGTATTTTATTCCATGTTTCACTGTTGTTTATTTTTAATTTTCTTAATAGTTTTACTAACGTTGGGTTTTTCCTAATAAACGTTCCTTTAGCAGACTGCTCAGTGAATACGTTTGCCGCCCACGGCTCAATCCCAGGACTAACATTACCGGATAGCTTACTATTACTGACAGTAGGAGCGATAGCACGAAGATGAGTGTTACGCATACCAGTACCAACGCACCAAAGAGGTTCGCCATAAACCTCAGCAAGTGCTCTAGAGGCTCTTTCACTTTCAATTTTGATTTGCGAAAAAATCTTCCTAGTTTCAAACTGTGCAAGTAAACCTTCGAAAGGAATACCTTTCTCTTGTAAGTACGTATGCCATCCAAGGACTCCCAAGCCCAATGCTCTCCCTTTCTGTGCAGATCGTACAGTGTTTTCGAATCCTCTAAGACCTTTGGCTCTTTGAATAAATTCTTCCATAACTCCGTCAAGAAACCAAATGGCGTCATGTATAATATTAGTATCTTTCCATTCTTCATATTTTGCTAGATTTAATGATGATAAACAACATACAAAACTATGTGTTTCATCTGTGTGTAAAGCTATTTCAGAACATATGTTAGTCATATGTACTTTTAATCCGTTTGCTTTATATGCTTCTGGATTTGCTTTGTTAACATTGCCTTTAAACATAATATACGGCTCTCCAGTTGCTTTTCGTTTTCTAAGAAGTTTACTCCATCTATTTCTAGCGTCCTTATCTCCTTGTTCAATTTTACGCATGAATTTATCGCCAACAACTGCGCACTGATGTAAATTAAGCGATTGTCTATTAACATCTCCTTTAGGTTCTCTGATCTCCAACCACTCTTCAAAATCGTCGTGTTCAATATTGATATTAACTGAGGCAGCGCCACGTCGAACCGACCCCTGGTTGGTAGCGAGGATTGTGCTGTCATAAATTTTGCAAAAGGGTACCACTCCATCTGATGTTCCATTACCTGTAATTTTAGCGCCAGCGGGTCTTATTTGATTAATTCCGATACCAACTCCACCGCCGTGCTTAGCGAGTAGCATCATCTCTAAATTTTTTTGACCGATATCCTGTATACTATCAGCAACGTCAATACCAAAACAGCTAATAGGTAAGCCACGATCCGTCCCTGTGTTACTAAGAACTGGACTAGCAAGGCATAACCAACCGTTCCAAATATAATTAAAAAAGGTTTCAGCCATTTCTGGTTTATATAACCTACGAGCAACTGTTTTAGCGACTCTTTCGTATGCCTCTTTAGGCGTTTCGTCGTAATATAAATATCCCCCGGATATTGTTTTCTTGTATACGTTTGTATCACCCCACGCAGGGTAATCTTCTCCTTTAATCCAGTTTTCATTCCAACTCATTTATGTTAAATATAGTATTATATAGGCTATCGCCACGTTTAAATTAACTGCAACTAAATTCCATTGTTTAGCCACAAACACTTGAGGTATTGATATTATACCCGCTATTACGTATGTTATCATACCCATCTTATCCGGTAGTAGATGGGGACTCATCATCATAAACGACGTCCCCATATAACCTAACCTACTCGAGAGTCTTTCTACTGGTGTCAGCTTCTTTTGCCTTACCAGACTCTGCAACCATTTGTTCTTTAACTTTTTCGATAGCTTGCTCATAGCCTTGCATGTGTTTAAGTGTTTCTAAAGTACCCATAGCTAAAGTAGCTAATTGATCCATTTCTTTTATTAGTCTTTGATTGATCATTCCTAATGTTTCAATCTTATTTTTCATTTCAATAATCGTCTGTTCTTTCATATAATTGTTTATATATTTCTTCTGTTGTTATTTCTATTCTACCAAATGTCCTCAAAGTCCTCGCCTTCATTAGCTTTCGAATAATCTGTCGGCCTGATCGCGAAAAAATCAGTATGAGTGACCCCGCCGGTAAGATGATAGAACCAATCAAGATTAGCCGCTGCTTTTTCGTCATAAGGAAAGTACGAGCCCAAGTCAACGTAACCAAGTTCCACAAGTTTTTCATTTGTTCTCTTTTTTATAAATTGCTTTAAATCATTTGCTGATATGCCTTCAATGTCACCCATTTCAAACATCTTATCAATATACTTTATTTCTAAATTTACCATAGATTCAGCAGCTATGATAACGTCTTTTCTACATAGATCTAATAATTGATTGTCTTCAGAACACATTTGTCTGAATAAAGTACAACCCATTTTACTATGTAGAGATTCATCTCTTACCGACCATTTCATTTGTTGACCAATACCTTTCAGTAGATTTCTCATTTGAAAAGAATATAATACAGCAAAAGCAGAGTAAAGACTAACACCTTCTGCAAAAGCACTAAATATAGCAAGAGACTTACCAATCCCAGTTTTAGAATTACCTTGGTACGCAACCAAGTTATCAAATCTTTCAGAAGTTGCAGGCTCATGTAAAAATGCTTCATAATCTTCTAATCCTAATGTTTCGTTTAAATAACTATAAGCCACTGCGTGTATTGTTTCTTGCGAACCAAACATCATTGCCATCTGTTGTATCTCGTGTTTAGGAAACCACGATACGACGTTCTGGGTCCAGTAATCTGAAACGGCACATTCGGTTTGCGCGAATCCAAGAAGTATGTTCCCAACAAGGTTTTTTTCTTTTTCATTTAAGTTTTCTTTCCAATCTTTAATATCACTTTGCATCGATATTTCGGTATGCAACCAAAATGCCTGTGCTTGTTTTAACCAACCTTCTGTGTAGTAATCAGGGTACTCAAAAGGTTTATACGCTACTCTTTTATCAAATAATCCCATATTATTTTATCATAAATTTAATAGTTGATAATTCATTTTCCCAGGCGCTTATGTAAGCTACCATATCTTTCTTTGTACTTTTTATTGAAACAGTTTTCATCTCTGATAATACATTGTCTAAAAACATATTTATAGTTTCAAACTTCATTGCAGTATCATCACTCATACATATAGAAAGCTATATCTATAAACGGTAAATACAGTACGTGTATTTTTCTATCCTCTTGTGGGTATGTTCTAATACCTAATAACACACCTGGGTACAGGCCAATTTCTATTGACCAAGCTCTTTTATTGTTTTCTGGTTCTTGCATAACACTCTATATCATATCTGTTTTGTAATTGTTTTATATCTGCATATCTAATCTTGCCTTTAGTTTCCCAGCTCCATTTTACAAACTTTTGGATCTGTCTTTCAGCATACTTCTGTCTAGCTATCCTTTTCGCTTCGAAAGGATTAATCTCACTGTCTCCTCGCATTCTTTTTGGTTTTGTGGTTTGTATAATGTTACGTTAGGAAATTGACTCATGACTAGTCTTTTAAACAACTTCCAACGCATTGGAAATGATTCGTTAGCTCTACCCTTTGTTTCAATTATAAAATCTTCGCCAATAAAATCAGGTGTATATTTGATAGGTAATATTCTTTTACAACCTCTATTCTTGTAATCGCCTTTACCGTTTGCCTGCCTTTCATATACTTCGTTTTCAAAATGAAAACCAGCTAACAAAACAAATGTTTCTCCTTCGTATTTAGATTTTATCTTAGCCTTTTGCAAAGCTATATACATATGCTTTTCTAGCCCGGAAGCAAAGTCGATACCATCATATGATACCTTCTTTGCTCTTACTGGACCACGTTTACCACTTTTACGTTTATAAACTTTACTCATAATGTTCTCCAGTGTTTCCGTTCTGAGCTATTACGTTAACTCTAGATAACATAGCCTCTTCAATCTCATCAGTTAAACAACGTTTAGCGGATTCAATATACAACAAAGCATCCATAAGCTCTTCTTGAACATCAATTAGAAACCTATTAAGATCTTTCTTTTGACCGACTATTTCTTCCATCATTGTAGCTCCGTATTTTTTTTGACCGATGATACTACGTTCGTCCATCTTTTTTAATACAGCTAATACTATTTCGTCTTTAGTTTCTATGTTCATTATAATGTTTCTTTTACAAATGTTCCGTTAACCATTTTACCTTTACGTTTACTAATAACTTTATATGCATCATTGATACACTTTTCAATGCTCACACCTCTTTGATGAGCTAAGTTAGTAAGTACTACAACCATATCACCAATAGCATCTATAACTTCTGGTTGATCATCTTTTAATAAAGCCTGAGCTAACTCACCAGCTTCTTCTTGTAGTTTAACGTATTGAGTTATAGGATCACCTGATACATATAAGCCTCTTTCAGTTGCCCAAGATCTTATCTTCTTAAACATTTTTAACTCTTTAACTTTCTTAGGTTTTGTAATAATAACAGGAACTGGTGTAACTGTTGATAAAGCCCCAGTTAAAAGGGTATCTTTATTTAAAAACTCACTACTTACATTTATAGACTTGCAAAACTCTGCAAAAGCTTTATTGTATATAAAACATCTCTTATCATTAAACATTGATATGTTAGAGTTTCTTAATATCCACTGTATTGAATCTGTGTTTAACTCAAATTCACCGTGAGTAGTTTGCCATTTTAAACCTACTTGATCCATTAACCTACCTTTTAGTTTTTTCTTAGGTACAGGAAAAGTTGTTGTTGACTCTGTTACGTTTATTTCCATTTTATTTGATTTGATTAAATTATTATACTTCTGTCTATCAACCTTGTAGCCATAAGACTTTTGAAGTTCTATTTCGCGATCAGAGATATAATCTATATCTTCTGACTGCTCAAGAACTTCGTATTCTCCCTCCTTATAACCTTGAATAAGGGTAACTCTAGTATTAAGATTACGTGTAACTCCTATTTTTTTACCCGGTATGTGGTACATATAATACATATTTTTATTTTTTAAAGTTTATTGTTATATAAGTGCATGTTGTGTGCGTGATGGTAATACCAACCGACATCAATAGACAACATATCTGCAACCATTTTTTGCAATGATGCAAATTGATATTGATCATTACAGAAACCGTACCAGATGTCATTAGAACGCATATAGACTGACATACAAAGCTTATTGTTTATGATACTGAACTGAACAGCGTAAGTACACGGAGTATCGTATGTGTATTTATGATGTTCTTTAGCATCGTATATACTTATAGCTGCATGTCTTGTGTCTGGGTTTTCCCTCAGTTTATTTACTACATACTCTAATTGATGATCTCTTTGCCATTGATAACCATAGTTAGAATTAACTTCACCGTGCTTATCCGCCATGCGTTTCCATATAGGAGGTATATTACCGTGTAATTCACCTAGTTTAGATATTTTAGGATCACCAGAGAAATACCAAGCCCATTCAGCTGCAGCATATTTTTCATTCCACTTACGCTCAGCATTTGTTATAGTCTTGTCTGAAGGATTGTCTATATAAAACCCACAATTAAATATAGCTTTTGTATCACCAAAATCTATACCTTCTTGAAGTATCTCATCTAAAACAGCTTCATATGCTTCGTTAGCATTATTAAATCTTGTTTTCATATTTTTCGTAATAGTATTTATAGTATTCGTACATTTTTTCCCAAACAACTGTTTTAAGAAACTTTTTAGGACTTCTATTTGTTATGCCATTGTTTTCTATATCTAGCCACCAAGCTCCCTCTGAGTATGCTGTAGGACTTATTTTTATCCCATTTTTTATACACCATTCATAAGCTTCGTTGTCTTTATCTGTAGCTATATATTCTCCCATATCCCATGGGCTTTTCTTAGCCATTTATGGTCTATAACCGTTATAACCCATAAGATGTAATCTTGTCTCCATTAAATGAGCTTCTATAGGATTTTCAAAACTTTGCAATACTTCGTAGCCGTCTATTATTTTACCTAAATGTTTATGCTTAATAATTCTTGAGTATACATTTTTACTCATACCTACATAATGCTCTTCGGGTATGTAATAAACACTGTACCCAGGGTATTCATCAGCTTTCATTTGTTGATATCTCTTACTTTGTTCTAGTGCTTTTTTTGATGTCTTCATAATTATAAATGTCTGTGAACAGCTTGCCTACTTATTTTTAAAACGTCAGCAACGTACTGAACGGTTTCTTTAGGCATTAGCTCTCTGATTAATCTAATTTTAACTTTTGTTTTTAGCTTCTTGTTATTACTTATAGACATAACTTCCTTAGTTTTTTCTAAATCTTGTTTCATCTGATAAAAATAACTTGATGCTGACTTTACTTTACGATCAGTTAATTCTTTAGACCATTTATATAGTGCAGCTTGCAGCCAACTATAAGGTTTTTTCCAGTCTTTAAAACCGTTGATGTAATGTAAATCCCATTTGTTCCCGTGTAATTTATGATACCACCAATATTCATAACCGTCAAAAGTTATCTTATGGTTTTCAGGAAGACATAGAGATTCAAGGTCTTGATCTGACCAACTCGTTATATTCATATCTATTTCCATTTGGTTTGTTATTTATATTATTACACGTTTACATTTAAAATTACATCAGCTGTAAACATTTATTTTATTAGCTATTGATTACTAGGTACTTACGTACAGTAAAAAAGTTTACTTACATCTCCCAAGGCATTTTCTCACCATCTAAATTAACAGGTTCGTGAGGTATAAAACATCCTGACTTTGGCTCCCATTTGAAATTAGCTTCAGCCCCGTTTTCTCCTAAGTTTTGAAACTTAACTTTTAAAA
>Ga0209535_1001052_pt1 | contig 18978 bp, 15 predicted proteins | sample LinPmetageLP28_FD_184041 | JGI IMG/M metagenome (GOLD analysis project Ga0209535, IMG submission 184041) | Marine viral communities from the Pacific Ocean - LP-28 (SPAdes) (version 2) | ecosystem: Environmental > Aquatic > Marine > Oceanic | place: Pacific Ocean | collected 2009-08-22
GAGATTTAGGCCCTAGAATGGCAGGCCAGGAATGTGATTGTGACTTTTTAAGTTCTGGTGATACAGTATTTGAGCCAAGTGATATGTCTTTTTATGAAGAGACTTATGAAAAAGATCCTTTAGAAAGAAGAGGAGTTGATGGTAATTTATGGATATGGGAAGGGGTAGATTATAGTAAATCATACATGGTTGTAGCAGATGTCGCTAGAGGAGATTCTACTGACTATTCAGCCTTTCATATATTCGATATAGAAAATGCTGTGCAGGTAGCAGAATATAAAGGTAAAATTTCACCTAAAGAATTTGGTAATGTACTAGTAGGAATAGCAGTTGAATATAATGATGCACTATTAGTATGTGAAAATGCTAATATAGGTTGGGCTACAATAGAACAGATACTAGAAAGAGAATATAGAAACATGTATTATAGCTCTACTGCTCAAATGGAATCAGTAGAATCCTATATGAACAAGTACGAAAGAGATAAACTTGTACCTGGATTTACAATGTCAGCTAGAACTAGACCATTGGTAATCGCTAAGATGATTGAATATATCAGAGATAAATCAGTTACTATTCAATCTAAAAGACTTATGGGTGAGATGAGAGTGTTCATATGGAAAAATGGAAAAGCACAAGCTCAAGATAGATATAACGATGATTTAATAATATCTTGTGCTACTGCACTGTATGTTAGAGATACAGCATTAAGATTAAGACAACAAGGTATGGATTTAGCAAGAGCTCAACTATCATCTTTTACTAACTTAAACGCTCAAAACAAAGCTATTATAAAAAATGTTGGTAATTCGATAGAAAATCCGTATCTTACTAAGACAGCCTATGGAGGGGTAGAAGATATCCGTTGGCTTTTAAAATAGAACTATTTATATATATAAAATAAAGTAATGGCAGACAAAACCTTATTTGGTAGATTAAAGAGATTATTCTCCAATGACGTAATAGTACGTAATATAGGAGGCGATCAACTTAAAATTGCCGACGTTAATAATATACAATCTACTGGTAGATACCAAACAAACTCTTTGGTTGACAGATTTAGTAGACTATACATCTATAATAATAGAAATATATTCAACCCTAATCTAAACTACCAGACATTAAGAATACAACTTTACTCTGATTATGAAGCAATGGATACTGATCCTATTATAGCTTCTGCATTAGATATCATAGCTGATGAAGCTACAGTAAAAAACGATCAAAACGAAATCTTATCGATTAAATCATCAGATGAAAATATACAGAGAGTTCTTTATAACTTATTCTATGATGTATTAAATATTGAGTTTAACTTATGGTCATGGACTAGAAACATGTGTAAGTACGGAGACTTTTTCCTAAAGCTAGAAGTAGCAGAGAAGTTCGGAGTTTATAATGTTCTACCTTATACGGTCTATCATATGATTAGAGAAGAAGGTCTAGACCCAGATAATCCAGCAGCTGTTAACTTTAGATTAGATCCAGACGGATTAGCGTCATCTCAACATCCAAATTACCTACCTAAGAGAAGAGATGAATCTAAAGTAGTAGAATTTGATAATTATGAAATAGCGCATTTTAGATTAATATCTGATACGAATTACTTACCTTACGGTAGATCTTATTTAGAACCAGCTAGAAAGATTTTTAAACAAGTTACCTTAATGGAAGATGCGATGTTAATTCATCGTATAATGAGAGCACCTGAGAAGAGAATGTTCTATATTAATGTAGGTTCTATTCCACCACAGGAAGTAGAACAATTCATGCAAAAGACTATTAACGGTATGAAAAAGACTCCTTATATAGGAGATGATGGCCAATATAACTTACGTTTCAATATGCAGAATATGATGGAAGATTTCTATCTACCTGTTAGAGGAGGAGATACTGCTACTCGTATTGAAACTACTAAAGGATTAGAATACGACGGTACAAAAGATGTTGAGTACTTACAGGCTAAGATGTTCGCAGCTTTAAAGATTCCAAAAGCATATTTTGGATTTGAAGGAGACTTAAGCGGTAAAGCTACTTTAGCAGCAGAAGACATTAGATTTGCTAGAACAGTTGAACGTATTCAAAAGATAATGGAATCAGAGCTTACTAAGATAGCTCTAGTACATTTATACACACAAGGATTTACAGGTGAAAGTTTAACTAACTTTGAATTAAACTTAACTACTCCTTCTATTATATTTGAACAAGAAAAGGTTGCTTTACTTAAAGAAAAAGTAGATCTTGCAAATCAAATGAAAGATACTAAGCTTTTCTCTACTGATTACATTTATGAGTCTATCTTCCAATTATCAGAAGATGCTTATATGGAGATGAGAGAGCTAGTAAAAGAAGATAGTAAGAGACAATTTAGATTAGCTCAAATAGAAGCAGAAGGTAACGATCCAGCTAAGTCTGGAATGACTTACGGTACACCACATGATTTAGCATCAATGTACGGTAGACGTTCAGTATCAACACCAAAAGGTGGAGCACCAGATGAATTACCACAAGGCTATGCAGAAGTAGATGATACACCAGAATGGGGCCAGCCAGGACCAGAAGGTGGAAGACCTACAGAGAAAGCTTCAATCTACGGCACTAACGATAATCCAATGGGAGGAAGAGATCCTCTAGGAGTACATGGTATGGAGGGTGGTTTTCCATCAGATAACGAAAACGTTATGGAGAACATAAAGACACAAGCGGTATACCATAAAAACAAAGAATCCTTAAAAAATATTGTATTTGAAAAAGAGACTAAATCAGAACCAGATATGTTGCGTGAAGACAACATTAAAGATTTAGGAAACTAATACATATTTATATATAGTAAACGTGTATAATGAAGATAAAACATTCAAAATTTCGTAATACAGGTCTAATCTTTGAATTGCTTATTAAACAAGTGGCATCTGATACTTTAAATAATAAAGACTCAGCAGCTATTTCAGTAATTAAGAAGCATTTCGCTAATAAATCTACATTAGCAAAAGAATACAAACTATATGAATTTATAGTTCGTAACAGATCTGTCTCACAATCAAGAGCCGAAGCTATAGTTTCTACTATAACTGAAGTGTCAAGAAAACTAGACCAGAAAGTACTTAAGAATCAGAAATACGATTTGATAGCTAATATCAAAGAACATTATGATATTAATGAATTTTTTGGCATTCAAGTCAGAGACTACAAAGCACTAGCAGCATTATACTGTTTATTAGAAGGACAAAATGCGGAAACGTTAATTAATCCTCAGATGCTAGTAGACAATAAGACTACTATTTTAGAGCATTTAACTTCTAAACCTCAAGATGAGAATGAAGTAAAAGATGCATTAGTTGAAGAGTATTCTAAATACGATAAAGATTTAAAGCTTTTAACGTTTAAAATCTTATTAGAGAAATTTAACGACAAATATAAAGATCTTTTACCAGAACAGAAAAGAATCTTAAAAGAATTTATTACATCGGTTAATTCCGGTACACGTTTACGTAATATAGTTAATAAAGAATTAGATACACTAAGCGGCATAGTAAGCGAATTAGCTGCAAATGTAGATAATCAGGTTGTTAAGATTAAATTAGATGAAGTATCTAAGGCTATTAAGCCTGTTTCTAACAAAGAAAGAATTGATGATAATCATCTAGTTAAGCTAATGCAATACTACGAACTAGTAAACGAGCTTAAAAAGCTATGACAAGGTTAAATCTTGTTAAACTAGTAAGAGAGGTAATGCAAGAATTGGACGAAGCCAACGTAACTGGTGGGTCCGCAACATTTACTCCTGGAACTGGAGCTCAATATGCTACACCAAAAGCATTTGGCAAAGGTAAAAGGGCAAAAAAGACATTAACAAAAATAGGCTGGAAACAGCAACAACGACCGAAAAGGCCGTCAAATACTAAAATGTTTGATTACTTATGAAAGCAACAGCAGTAGCAAAAAATTATAAAGCCGTAGTAGAAGGTAGGCTTGCTAAAGGAGAATTTGTCCGTCAGATGAGACAACAGTTTCCTGACCTTATATCTCAATTTAATGGATATGACGATACAGTCCAAATTCTTAAAAATAAACAAGTAATTTTTGAATCTACTGTAAACGAAGCATTCAATAGTGTTAAAATATACGACGATAGACCAGCCTTAACTTATTCATTAGACGTATTAGAAAGAGGTATAATGTATGAACTTCAAGCTGCTGGACTAATGACACATGACAAGTTTAACATTAAAGGAGACGATTACTTTAAAGCTGAAAAGAAAGCTAAAGAGAATTTAGGTAAAGATGCTAATCACTATATAAACCTTATTGCAGGTGAATCTAAAAAAGTAGATAAGCACGATAAAGAAATAGAGGTAAAGAGAGGTGATGGCAAAATAGATGTATTTAATGGACTTAAAAAAGCTGATTTAAAAGAAGCTAAGGCAATGCTAAAAGAAGGTAAGTTAGATGATTTAGCAGCTAAATTAGGAGTTGATGTTACTAAATTAAGAGCAGCAGCTGATAAGATTAGAGACATGGAAAGAACCTCTGCTGAAAAAGACGCTAAAAAATTAGCAGAAGTTGAAAAAGCATTATCTGATGAAATTCAGATAGAAGCAGCACCTGAAATGTCTTTAGACGAAAAAAAATTAGCAATAGGAGCTATTATAGATATTATTAAAAGTAAATATCCAGACATATCTCAAGGTATTGCTCTAGACTTTATTAAGACACATTATAATGACTTAATAGCAGGAGCAGATCCTATAGAAGAATTTGAAGAGTATGTATCAGTTAACACAGATTATGTTGACGAAAAGAAAGGAAAAGATCATGACGGAGATGGAGACATCGATGGAGATGATTATATGGCTGCAAAAGATAAAGCTATTAAACAAGCAATGGGTAAAGATGAGCAGTTAAAAGAAGCTATAAAAATTATTATAAAACAAACATTAACTGAAGATGCTATTAATGAAGCAGCTACAAAACAATTAGCTGACTGGGGAGAAGGGTATTCATCCTTTCCTGGAGTTAAGTCTGTAGTAATGGATTTAGAGAATATAGTAACTGAAGTAGAAGCATTTTACGAAAAAGTTCAAGATAAAATAGCTAAGACATTTGCTAAAACATCAGAATTTACTAATGAAGAAGGACTTAAGATAGGAGCATTTATTGCACCGTCTTTAGAAGCAGCTTTTAAACAAGATTTAAGACCTGTTCTTAAAAAAGGATTTACTCAGAAAGTAGAATTACCTAAAGTTAAACAGATATCTCAACAAGATGTTAACAGAGGCTATGTTCAGCAAGAAGCTCCCGAAGAGCCAAAACAAACAGTTTTCGGTCTAAACGAAAAGAAAAAATAATATGGCACAATTACTAGTAGATGTTACACCTTTTAAATCGGTTCTTAGAGAGTCAAAAACTAAGCCCGGTACTTTTGAAGTAGAAGGAGTAATGCAAAGAGCAGTTGCAGAGAATCAAAACGGTAGAGTTTACTCTAAAGATATTCTAATGAGAGAAGCAAAGAAGTATGTAACTGAATTTGTAGATAATGGAAATGCTTTTGGTGAATTAGATCACCCAGAATCTCCTGTAGTGTCTTTAAAAAATGCATCACACATAGTAAAAGAGTTATATTGGAAAGGCGACGATTTAATGGGTAAAGTAGAACTATTAAATACACCAGCAGGTAACATCGTAAAAGAAATTATAAGAGCAGGCCATACTATTGGTATCTCATCTAGAGGTACAGGATCAGTTCAACAAACTAACGAAGGACAATTAGAAGTACAACCAGACTTTGAATTAGTATGCTGGGACTTTGTATCTAATCCTTCTACGCATGGGGCATTTATGAACCCAGTATCGTTAAATGAAAATAAAGGTAAAGTAAGTAAATATTTTGCTATAGATTCAGTAATTAACGACATTTTAAGAGCGTAACAGAGTTTTCCGGAAAGAGTATATATTTATATAAGAATATGCAGTCACTTATACTGCATCGATCTATTTAAAATTATATTGTAGTTCTAATAACTACACAAACTTCACAAAATTTATTGCAAATGGCAAATAAAGATTTATTCAAGCAAGCTATTGCTGAAGCTAAATCTGTAAGAGAAGCTGCTATTGCTAACGCTAAGGAAGCTTTAGAAGAGACTTTAACACCTCATCTAAAAGATATGTTAGCTGCTAAACTTCAAGAAATGGATGATTCATCTGTTGAAGAAGAAGTAGTCAACGAAGCTCCTAAAGAAGATTCTAAAGACGAAGCTATCGAAGAAGCTCCTAAAAAGGACGACGACACGATGGAAGAAGCTAAAGACGAGGACATGGACGAAGGAAAAAAAGACGACGACATGGACGAAGCTAAACACGAAGATTCTAAAGACGAAGCAATTAAAGAAGACCTAACAGAGGTAGAACCAGTAGAAGCTGCTGACGACATGGAAGCTGAGGATGATTCAGAAGAATCTGAAGACGAAGCTGAACACGACGGAGAAGAAGAAGTAGAAGCTATTGACGGTGACGAAGATATTAGTAAATTATCTGTTGACCAATTCAAAGACATGATCAGAGACATTATTGCTCAAGAAGTAGGCGGAGGCGCTGAAATGGGAGCTGATATGGATGCTGGTGATATCGAAGGAATGGGAGATGAAGAAGGTGCTATTGACGCTGAACCAGACATGGATGCTATGGACGCTCCTGAAGGAGAAGAAGAAGAAATCGATCTTGACGAATTACTTAGAGAACTAGAAGCTACAGAAGTAGAAGAAGGTAAACATGAGGACGACGACAAGAAGATGGAAGAAGGTGAAGACAAAAAAGACGAGACCGTTGAGGAAGATGTAACTGGTAACAGTACAGCTAATCAAGAGTCTGCTGATCATTCAGCTGAAGGTACTAACATTAACAAAACTGTTAACGAAGTATCTAAAGAAGATAAATCAGATTTAGAACAAGCAATGGAAACTATCGAAACTCTTAAATCAGAGTTAAACGAAGTAAACATTCTTAATTCTAAACTTCTTTATGTTAACAAAATCTTCAAAGCTAACAGCTTATCAGAATCTCAAAAAGTAAACATTATTGCTGCTTTCGACAAAGCGGAAACAGTAAAAGAAGTAAAACTAGTTTTTGAAACAGTTTCAGATAACATCGTTGATGTTAAAAAAGAAAATGTTACAGAAGCTAAAGCTAAAGGCATGGCAAGTAAAGCTACAGGAACAACTGCAACTAAACCAGAAGCAATTGTATTATCCGAAGCTGCACAGAGAATGCAGAAATTAGCTGGAATCATTTAATAATTAATAAAACTTAAATTTTAATCATGGAAGTAAAAAATTTACTTGAAAGCTCAAATAACTATAAGAGCATGCAAGCCGACTCTGCTAAATTAGCGGATAAGTGGTCTGCTTCAGGTCTATTAGAAGGTATCAAGGATGAAAGAGTTGCTGGTAATATGGCAATGATTCTTGAAAACCAAGCTAAGCAGATCGTATCTGAAGCAAACGCTACTAACGTTGGTGGAGGTTCATTCACAGCCGGAGACGGTGAAGCGTGGGCAGGTGTTGCACTACCTTTAGTTAGAAAAGTTTTCGCACAAATCGTAGCTCAAGACTTTGTATCAGTTCAGCCAATGAACTTACCATCAGGTCTTGTATTCTACCTAGACTTTAAATATGGAACTGCTACTAACGGTAGAGGTGACGGAGATAACATGTACGGTAACGTATCTACAGCTAATTCTAAATTAGCAGCTGATACTGACGCTGCAGGTGGTCTTTACGGCGCTGGACAGTTCGGATATTCAATCAACTCAACTGGGTCTACTCAAGTAGCAACTGTTGCTAATGCAACTTCAGCATCTGTTTATTACGATGTAGATGTTGACTTAACAGGACTTGATACTGTAAGCGTACCATTAGCTGGATTAAGCGGATACGATACTCTAGGAATTAGAGCATTTAGAATCCAAACTGGTTCAACTGATTTAGCTGTTTCAGCTCAGTATACTAAAATTAATGGAAGTAACTTAGAATTTGTAGCTGCAGATGGTCTTGTGACTAACTCAACTGAAATTAACGTTATTTTCCACAAACAGCCAGTAGATAACGACAGAGGTGACTTTGAAGCATCTTCTACAGCTGCTGTTGATACATCAATCACTATACCAGAAATTGACGTTCAGTTAGCTTCTGAGGCGATTGTTGCCAAAACAAGAAAATTAAAGGCACAATGGACTCCTGAATTCGCACAAGATCTTAACGCATACCACAGTATTGATGCTGAGGCTGAGTTAACTTCTTTATTAAGCGAATACATTTCAATGGAAATTGATTTAGAGATCCTTGATATGCTTATTCAAGATGCAAGAACTACAGATCACTGGAGTGCAGAAAACAACAAAGTATGGAGCGGTACAAACTGGACTACTTCAACTTCTGATTTCTACAATACTCAAGGACAATGGTTCCAAACTCTTGGTACTAAAATTCAGAAAGTATCTAACAAGATTCACCAAAAAACTCTAAGAGGTGGTGCAAACTTCGTAGTTTGTTCTCCAACAGTTGCTACAGTATTAGAAAGTATCCCAGGATATGCAGCTAACACTGATGGTTCAGCAGAAGAGTTCAATATGGGTGTACAGAGAGTAGGTTCGTTAGCGAACAGATTCAAAGTATACAAGAATCCTTATATGACTGAGAATACAATGTTAATGGGATATAGAGGAAGTCAATTCCTTGAAACTGGTGCAGTTTATGCTCCATACGTACCATTAATGATGACACCTCTAGTATACGATCCAGAAACCTTCACTCCAAGAAAAGGTTTAATGACTCGTTACGCTAAGAAGATGATCAGACCAGAATTCTATGGTAAAATCTTTATTTCTGATTTAACTCAGATCTAATAAATTAACCTATTAGAATTAAAATTAAGAGAGGCCTTCGGGCCTCTTTTTTTTATGCTATTTATATATAAATTGTAATAGATGGCGAATATAGTAACTTGGAACGGTAGTTCTACCTTTACGACTGGATCTACTCCTTTCGGCTTCTACGATACTGATAGTGATTTTCAAACAGATGCTGACAAAGTAGCAGGCTTTTGTGGTACAAGATTAGGTTTCCCTTTAATGGATGTTGAACTTAATAGTGGATCATTCTATGCTTGTTTCGAAGAAGCAGTAACCACATACGGTAACGAAGTATTTCAGTATAAAATTAGAGAAAACTACCTATCATTAGAAGGCTCTACCACTGGTAGTAGCGCAAATAACAAATTAATCGATCCAACATTAGATCGAGTAGTAAATATAGCAAAGAATTACGGTACAGAAGCAGAAGTAGGTGGAACTACTACTAGATATACCGGTTCTCTTGCACTTACCTCATCAGTACAAGAGTATGACTTAGATCAATGGGCTACTAATGAAGGAATAACAGCTGGAATAGAGATAAGACGTGTGTTTTATGAAGCACCACCAGCAATACTACGTTATTTCGACCCATATGCAGGTACTGGTACAGGAGTACAGTCATTAATGGATGCTTTTGACTTCGGATCATTCAGTCCAGGGGTTAACTTCCTATTAATGCCTACTTCTTTCGATATACTTAAGGTACAGGCAATAGAATTCAATGATCAGATAAGAAGATCAGCTTATACCTTTGAATTAGTCAATAATAAGTTAAAAATCTTTCCTATACCTAAAAAAGCCTCTAATTTAAGGTTTGAATACTACAAAGTTAGTGAAAAAAGAGATAGTGTGTATAAAGACGGTAGTGGTTTAGTAAAAACTGTAGCAGATGTACCGTATGACAACCCAAACTACTCTTTAATTAACAGTGTAGGTAGACAATGGGTGTTTAAATACACATTAGCACTAGCAAAAGAGCTTTTAGCATATGTAAGAGGTAAATACCAGTCAGTTCCGGTACCTGGATCAGAAGCAACACTTAATCAAGCCGACTTATTAACAGATGCAAGGGCAGAAAAGACTGAACTTGTAACTAATCTAAGGGAAATGCTTGATCAAACATCAAGGCAGGCACAATTAGAAAGAAAAGCTAACGAAGGAGAGAACTTAAAGAAGACCTTAGGGGATGTTCCAATGACTATATACATTGGATAATGAAATTACTACAGATACTTAGTGAAGTAGAGTTTAAAACTTACGAGGCAATGGTAAAGTTCGTGTATAAAGATGATAATACATCTAAAATAGGCGAATTAGTAAGAGCATTACCAGGAGTAACTACAGTAACATTAACTACCGACTTAGGAAAGGGTAGACAAGTGTTTAAAGTTAAACTTATATCACAAAAATCTGGAGCAGAGGCATTTGCAGCATTAAAAAGTAACGCTATGAGTAAATACTCTACAATAGTAGGGGTTAAAATAGCAGATAAAACAATAGAGAGCATATAATGTTATTTGGAAGCAATAGAGATTTCGACTTACTAGTAAATATTAACAGAGAACTGTTAAAAGATGTAATAGAACAAGAGATTCTATACTATAAGTTAAGTTTAGAAGATACTTTATCTAACCTATACGGTGAAGCACTAGATAAGTCCTATTGGGAACCATTAAAACTGAATTGTTTAATAACTAGAGGTGATCAAGTAATAACATCTGATGACTTTGGACCTGATTTAAGTAGAGAAGCATCATTTGCTTTCATTAGACAGGACCTATCAGATGTATCAGTAGTACCAGAGGTAGGAGATATACTAATGTGGCATGAAGATTACTACGAAGTAGATACAGTAAGAGAGAATCAACTGTTTGTAGGTAGAGATAAGACATATAACCTAGACCAATATGGTTCTAAGTTCGGTTCTTCTTTATCAATTATAGTAGACTGTCATCAAACAAGAAGAGAACGTACTGGTATTACACATCAAATGGAACAATATTAATATGAAAATAAAAGATATATTAGAACAAGAAAGTCCTGATTTTAAGACTACTCAAACAAGTGGTCCTGATCCGGTAACAGGTCAAATGACTTGGGATGTTGAATATACTCCTCTTATAGGGGTAGATAATAACTTTGAAGACGCTTATCAAGACTTTAAAAAGATATTACAAAAATACCCAGAAGATCAGAAGCTAGAAAAACTATTTGATATCTTTGCTAAGTTTAAACGTCAATATAGAACACACGTAAGTCGTAAGTATGGCAGATAATAATGTAAATCCTAAGTCTCAAAGAGAGCTTTCTCAAGACTCTATAGAAACTTACCAAGTAGAAGGCTACGAAGGTAAGAAATCTATTAGTGAAGAAGGTCAAAAACGTGAATACCAACGATCTGTAAAGAAAGATAAGGTAAAGAAGTTTGCTATTGGACTAAGAGATATAGATGAAGCTATTTTCTACTACTTTAATAACGTAATTAAACCCTCAGTAATACAGAACAGTACAAAGAAGATCGTTCCAGTCCTATATGGTTCACCAGAAAGGTGGGCTTCCGTGCAGAAAGACGGTTTTTATAGAGATAGAAACGGTAAGATACAAGTACCTTTAATATTCTTTAAAAGAGATAGTGTAGAAAAGAATAGAAACTTAGGTAATAAAATGGATGCTAATAATCCAACACAGTTTGGTGTGTTTGAAAAGAAGTGGTCAAAGAAAAATCAATATGATAGGTTCTCAACTCTTCTAACTAGATCTATACAAAAGGAATATCAAGGTGTAGTTATGCCCGACTACCTTAATATTAACTATTCATGTACTATTTTTACTGAATATGTTGAACAAATGAACGGTATTATTGAAAGTATTAATTATGCCTCTGATGCTTACTGGGGAGATCCAGATAAGTTTAATTTTAGAGCTATGATTGATGACTACCAAACAATAACTGAACTCGTTCAAGGGCAAGACAGAAGTGTAAAGACTAATTTTCAAATTAAATTACTAGGACATGTAGTTCCTAATGCAGAAAATACACTTCCACAAGGTAATGCTAAGTTCTTTAACAAGGCATCGGTTTTATTTGGACTTGAATCAGTAGTAGATATAAATAATTTACCTAAATAATGGCAAAATTTTCAAATACAAGAGTTAATAGTAGAAGTATAAGGTTTTACGACCAAGCTGCTTCTAAAATGAACACAATAAATATAGAAGAATCGATGACAAACGAACAAAAGGCATACTTATCGCTAAATAAAGTATTTTCTAGTAATCAAAAGACAGTAACTGTAACTCCTGCAGTAGGAGTAGCAAGTGCTTCCTTAGAATGGCAAGAAATGAACCTAGCTACACCACCAGCAGGGTTTCCCTCTTTAAGTAGTAAAGATTTCACACTATTTATTAATGGAGTAGTTGTTGAAAACGACGTATTACACTCTGTTGCACAAAATGGCAGTAATGTCTTAGTTATACTTAATAATGGATTAAATTACAACGTAGATTCAGATGATGAATTTATGGTCAGTGGTAAATTTAGTGATTAGTAGATAGATGGCATTAATAAAGTGGAAACAAATTGATCCACAACTTGGATCATACGGACAGTTAACAGGTTCCTTAGAGGTATCCGGATCTTTTCTTGTAAATGGAGAAGTAGTTACGGGTGTTTCAGGTTCTAACCAGTCTCTATCTTTAAACGGCTATGAACTTTCTATTGAAAACGGTAATACAGTTACTCTACCTTCCGGTAGTGGAGGATCAGCGAGTACTGGAAGCTTAATTAACGCAGCATCAGTAACTAATAATGTAATTACCTTTACTAAAGGAGATGCATCTACATTTAGTATAACTATTGATACAGGTTCTGGAGCTGCTACACCAACAGGTACTATTAGTAGTTCAGCACAGATAACTGAATTTGGATTTATATCATCCTCACATACGGATATAGAATCTTTAAATGCAGCAACAAGTTCCTACGTTACTTTAAGTATGACTGGCTCAATGTCAGTACTATCAGCTTCTTATGCTATATCTTCTTCTATAGAAATACTAACAGAAGTATCTTCTTCTCATTCTGTACAAGCAGACTCAGCTTCTTTTATAAGCGATACATTTATATCTGAATCAGCTTTAAGAGGTGGATTTGGAGCAGGAGCTACTCTACCAGCAGGAGTTATTAGTAGTTCAGCTCAAATTACAGCTGTAGGATTTATATCATCGTCACATACGGATATAGAATCATTAAATGCAGCAACAAGTTCTTATGCTTTAAAAACAGATATAACAGGTTCAAGTAATGTTAGATTTGAAGCATTAAATGCAGCTACAAGCTCATATATAACAGTCAGTCAGACTGGATCAATGACAGTATTATCTGCATCATATGCAGTTTCTTCTTCAGTAGAAATATTAACTGAATTATCATCCTCTCATGCACAGCAAGCTGATACAGCTTCTTTTATTACTGATACATTTATATCTGAATCAGCAGTAAGAAGCGGATTTGGTTCTGGTGGAGGTGGAGGAGATGTAACTTTTAACGGTAATAGAGTAGTTTCACAAGCTCATTTACCAGGATTCTTTACCTCATCATTTAATGCAGGGACTTCCGGTAGCGTTCAAGATTTTCTTAATGCAGTATTCTTCCCTAATACGGGACCATCTATTACGAGTGCAACTCAATTCAATATTGCAGAATTTGTAGCTAGCGGTTCAACTATTACAACTCTATCGGCAACCGATCCGGAAGCCCAAGCATTAACTTTTACAACCCAATCAGGATATACTGATGATCTAGTTAGACTTTCATCAGCAGGTGTACTTACCTTAAATGTAACTTCATCTACTGAACAGTTTAATACTGATAATAGAGGTGATGATACATTAGCACACCCTGTACTAATTCAAGTAGCAGATACTTTTGGTGGAACAGATACACAAACAATACATATTGATGTTACTGCCAATTCGGCACCAGTCTTTAGACAAACATCAGCAGCAGGTTCAATTATTACATCTTTTACCTCCAGTAGGAATGAAAATTCGACAACTGGAGAAATAGCAAAAATTTACTTCACAGATGCTAACTCTGATACTATTACAATTAGATCTGGAGGTTTAGATGTATTAAGCGATAAATTCACAATTGCCAGAACAGGTAGTTATGTAAGCTTGAGACAAGTTAGTGGTTCATTAGATTATGAAACTACTTCTTCTTATAACTTTAGTTTGACAGCTTCAGATGAACACTATGAAGGAGGAGAAGATTTAGATGCTAGAGCATTCCTACCAATGGTAGTAAACGTTACCGATAACGTTGTACCAGTAGTTAATAACCAAACACTAAGTAGTATAAATGAAAATAGCTCAGATGGTACATCAGTAGCTACTATCGCTGCAAGTGATGCAGAAGGAGATACTATAACATTTACGGCCTTCACTTTAAGTTCATTAAAACTTAACTCCGGTAATGTAGCAACAGGCTCTTACGGAGGTACTTCACAAACTACTGACCCTCATGAGAATCCATTTTCAATGGCATCTAATGGAGCAGTTACTAGAAAAAACGGAGTATTTTTAAACTCAGATTTAATTGATGAGTACCTATATACAGTTAAAGTTTTAGATGCTTATAATACATCATCCGCTCCAGCAATAATAACTATACCCATAACAGATGATACACCTGCTACTTTGTCTGATAACTGGTCAGCAGGTCCTTATATAGTAGAATCAGATAATAGTAGTGCAACTATTAAAACATCATTATATGGTTCAACTCAAGCAGACTTTGGATCAAATCAATCTGGTGCATTTACATCATCTAACGCTGCTATAGCAATTAATAGCACAACAGGACAATTATCATTAGCGGTTAATTTAAGCGGCTCAGCAACAGCAAGTGGTGCGACGATTAACTCTACTATATCATTTAGAAATACTTTTAGTACTTTAACTACAAGTAGTTTAGCAGTATCAGTATTAGGTAACAGAGTACCAACAGCATCATTCTCTCAGCAATCACCTAAGTTTAATTCTAACTCAGCTGTAGCAGGTACTACTTTATATTCAGGTAGTATATCTGATCCAGACGGTGATACTCCTTATAGTGCTAGTTTAACTGGTACAAATGCTAACCTATTTGAAATAGTTTACAATAATGCCGCTTCATCTTCCTTTGAAGTAAAAGCAATTAGTGATGTACCGGCAGGAGAGTATAATATAACAGCAAGTGTATTTGATAGCTTTGCTGAATCACAACAAGTAGCTAATTCTGAAACTAGTATTGTTATTGCAACACCTGGAATAGGTACGATGACAACAAACGGTACTTTTCATATTATTGAATCAGCTACTAATACAAATAATATAGTTTTAAATACTAATGGTAGAACTGGAACTCAAGGTGATTTAGGAGTAACATACTCTGGATCTTTTGGTAGTCAAGCAGTAACATCATTCTCATCATCTAATGCTCAATTAGCAGTTAGTAATGCAGGAGCACTAACATTAGGATTTGACTTAAGCGGTTCAGGAACAGCATCTGGAGATACGATTTCATCTAACATAACATTTGTTGATCAATACGATAATATAGGGAGTGGAAGTATAACGGTAAACGTAGCTACAAACCACCCACCTTTCATAAATGCTACCTCTCAATCAAATGGTAATGAAAATGCAGCAAGAGGAACAGCAAACTTATTTAGAGTAACAGTAGCAGATATAGAAAGTAATACTTTACCAAGTGCTAATTTAACTGTAACTGGATTAACTGGAAGCTTAAGTGCATCTGTTGACAGTCCTTATATATACATTAAAGCTAATAGTAATAATGTCAATGCAGGAGTATACGGATTTACATCAAGTTTAGCTGATAACCATTCTTTCAGTACAGCTCTTTCAGCAAGTCAATTTACAATAGCAGCAGCTTCTACAGGATCTTTAACAGGAGATACAGCCATCTATATTATAGAGTCAGCATTAAGCGGAAGCGTATTTAGAGATGCTACAGGATTTGGATCAGGAAATACAGCACAAGTTGGAGTATCTTATTCACCGGCATACGCAGGAGCAACAGTGCAGTCATTTACTTCTTCTAATGCAGCTATAGTTATTGATGGGAGCGGTAATTTAACGTTAGGAACTACATTAAGCGGATCAGCTACACAGAGTGGAGATTCATTTGCTAGTACTATAACTTTCAGAGATCAATATGATAATATAGGAAGCGGTACAGTAACAGCAACAGTATTTGGAAACCAATCTCCATCAGCTAACTTTACTAGAACTAATCTGTATGAATCAGATAATGCAACAAGCGGTTCACAAGCAGGTACTTTAGTAGTAACTGATACTGAAAATAACACACCATTTACTTTTACAGTAGCTGGAGTCAATGGAGATAAATTTAATGTACAAGGTAGCTCAACACCTTTTAAAGTACAGCCAACAGGTTCACTAGACGGAGGTACTTATTTTGTAGATTTAACTGTTACTGATAATTACGGTGAAAGTGTAACATTAACTAGCGAATCTATTATAGTAACTCAATCACTAGACTTCGGTAAGGTATATGTATATACATCGACTCTAGGAAGTGACTCAGGATTAACAAATGCTTATAATTCCGTAATGGGAGCATCAACAGTTAATGGAGATACACCACCTCAAGTAACAGTACTGTCAGCCGCATCACAATCTCTATATGCAGGATTTATATCAGGATCAATGGGTGCTCAAAAAATAGTACTATCAGGAGGAGAATCAGCAACATTGATGGCCTCAGGAAGTGGTAATAATTTAGACACAGTACTATCTAGCTCAATAGGAACTATAACAACAGGGTCAACAGGTCAGATAGTTATAGCTTATCCTTCTGGTTCTGACATGTACGTACCTACTTCGATTCAAGAATCGTTTAATAGTACAGTAGGAGGATCAGTACCAGCCTTTAATGTAGATGGAGGAGGATTTGGTATAGAGAGTGGAGATTTACAGTCCATACAATTAACAAGTGCACACCTAGGATATAATGAATGGTTTGTATTTGGTAGAAAAACAAGAAATGCTATTGCAAGTAATGCAATATTTAGATTAATTAACTCAAGTGGTAGTTTACCATCATAAAAGAAATAGATATTAATGCCTTTATTTAGTTCAAAATTAGCGTTAACAACTGCAGCCAGTAGCTCGGGAACAGCTCTATCTAATATAGAGTTTACTAGAGGTGCTTTTTATGCTGTTGAAAAGGTTGCTGATTTAGCTACTATACCGGTAGGACGTATTGCTAACGATCAAATAGTTTGGGTAGAGAGCTCCTCAGCTACTTATCAAGCATCATTATTCCCTGCTGATTATGAGACTACTTTTGTTGACTCAGCTTCATGGGGAGTATTTACTGGTTTTGGATCAGGAGGAGGAGGTGCGACTAACATAGGAGACTTGACAGATGTGTCAACAGCATCATTAGACGATGGAGATGTTTTAGCTTGGAATGCTGCAAGTTCTTCTTGGAGACCAACCAACGTAACAGGAACAGGAGATATATCAGCAGTGTTTGCTGGAGATGGACTAAGCGGAGGAGGAACACAGGGATCAGTATCCTTAGATTTATCTGTAGCAAATGGTTTACAAATTACTACAGCAAATGCAGTACAGCTTAATAGTAGTTCAACGCATTTTATTAATGCCGTTCAAACCATATCAGATCTTAGCCCATTTGGACTAACAGGGTCAGATTATGCTACTACAAACAAATTACAAATCACAGGAAGTTTATCCATACAATTAGAGAGTTCTTCAGATGAATTAGCTATTTATAGTGGAAGTGTTAAGACGTTCGGTATTTCAAGAGAAGGAGTACTTAGACTGACAACACAATCAAGCAGTCCTACAGCTACCAAAGGAGGGATGTATTTAGATTCAAATTATGATCTATATATAGGACAAGATTAGTAGACTACTGCATATTTATAATAAAGAAATTGTAACTTAAAACCTTATAGACAATGCCAACTTGGAAAAAAGTCGTTGTATCCGGATCAGCGATATCACAATTAAATAACGATGCTAATTATTTAGCAACACTCGGGGATAGCGTAATATCCTCATCAGCACAAATAGGAGCAGATATTTCAGGATCATTCGTTTCTGCAAGTAACGCATTAGGAACTAGGATTGACAATGTATCTAGTACTATTACTTTAGCAGCAGATAATGGATCTAACGATACTTATACGACTGGAGAGACTCTAACCTTCACAGGTGACAATTCTATTAGTACAACAGTTAGCGATAACGAAATTACTATAGCACTTGCAGACGGTGTAGTTTCTAGTTCAGCTCAAGTAGTATCCTTAGTAGAAAGTGGCACTGATTCTAATACATTCACTGACGCTGATCACAATAAATTAGATGCTATTGAAGCAGCAGCAGACGTTACTGATACAACTAATGTAACAGCAGCAGGAGCATTAATGGATAGTGAAGTAACTGATTTAGCCGGTGTTAAAGGAGTAACAATTTCTACATTACAAGTAAAACCATCAGAAGGAGCATTTGCTGACGGTGATAAGACAAAATTAGATGCAATTGAAGCATCAGCAGATGTTACAGACACTGCAAACGTTACCTCAGCAGGAGCGTTAATGGATTCGGAATTAACATCTATTGCAGATGTAAAGGCATTAAATCAATCAGTAGTATCTGGAGCAACTCCTACGTTTACAACTACTAATTTTACAGATGCAACCAACAAAAGGTTAATGACCGATGCACAGGAAACTAAATTAGATACAGTTGAAACAAATGCTGACGTAACTGACACTGCTAACGTAACAGCAGCAGGTGCATTAATGGATAGTGAGTTAACTGACTTAGCAGCTGTAAAAGCTATAAACCAGGGATTAGCAACAAGTGATAATGTAACATTTGCTAATACTACAGTAACAGGGAACTTAACAATTAGTGGTACTACTACAACAGTTAACTCTGAAACATTAAATATTGACGATAATATAATTGCTCTTAACGGTAATGGAGCAGCATTAGGAGGTATA
>Ga0209535_1001054_pt1 | contig 18970 bp, 16 predicted proteins | sample LinPmetageLP28_FD_184041 | JGI IMG/M metagenome (GOLD analysis project Ga0209535, IMG submission 184041) | Marine viral communities from the Pacific Ocean - LP-28 (SPAdes) (version 2) | ecosystem: Environmental > Aquatic > Marine > Oceanic | place: Pacific Ocean | collected 2009-08-22
TACGTGCGGTTACACTTGCGTTGCGCGTTTCTACGAACGCTTGGCGCGATAAGTTATCAAACACCCACTTCCGTGCATCCATAGCGGCTTTTTGAGTCATACCTTTGTAGAAAGCAAAATCAGCCGTCATATCTTCTGGCGTTAAGTCTTCTTTAGTCTTGATAGGTTTGCCGTCTTTGCCCAGATTAAAATCTTTTACAAAGTCTAACTCAATATTCTGAGTCGGGCCTGACACACTAACTGCACCCATTTCGGCAAGGGCATCAACAGGTCTACGGAATCGTTTAAAGAATAATTTTGCAGCTCTAGCACTAGCGTTTGCGTCGCCTTTTAGACTGTCATCCGAAGTTTCAAGTAGTTCCGCAACACCTTCTTTATCGACAGCAGTTGTGACTTCTGGTGCAGACTGTGGGTCTACTTGCGTATCGTGATATTCTCTAACTTGTGGCTGCTTGCCCCGATTGCTATCAAACACTTGCTCAATACGTGCTTGTGCTGCTGCATCTTGCTCTGCTTCTACTGCTTGTAGTTGTTCTTGTGAAACGGACGCACCTTGCACTTGCGGAGCATCGGGTACTTGCACAGGTGCAGGGATGTTCTGTTGTGCTACGCCAGTAACCTGACCCGGTGTAGCCGCTTGCTGCATAGCAGGTGTAGCTTCTGTTTGTGGTGTGACTTGTACTGGAGTAGCCGTTGCTTGTTCAGCAAGCTGTTGTACTGCTGCTATGCCTTGCGCGTCAGGGGTTGTTTTTAATGTATCGGGCTGTTCTCTTGTTGCCACAACAGGTGGCACAGTAGTTGGCATATCTGTTCCCACTGATTCTGACTCAGATGATACAGGCTTGATGGCACTCTCAACTCTACTTCCATCCCCTCCTTCTCCATCCACGCTAGGTTTACTATCTGAAACGCTTGTTCCAACTGCTCCTGACTCAGGTCTAATGAATTGCTTATTGGCTTCGTCATATTTAAAACCCCGTCCTTCCATCGAAGTTACCACAGCATTTGATTCAGCTCCACGATTACCTACATATCCAGCAAGCCGTTTTACCACAGCAGGATCGTCAAGAGATTTGCCACTTAGATCACCTTTTGTTGCGGCTCTTAAAAGTGGCGCTGCGGGTCGTGTAATACCAAGCACGTTCTTTACATAATCAGATGTAAATGTTTCCTCTGTGCGAGTACGTTTTTTATTAGCATTTACTTGAGCTAAAACTTCATCTGGGCCTAATCTTAAAAGTCTAGTGGCTTCTAAATTTGCGGCAATTGGGTTTACAAGAGCGCCTTCATCTACCAAACCCGCATCATACAGAGATTTTATACCTGTTTTAGAAACTAATTTTGCAGAACCAGAAAGTTGTTGTTCTTTAGCCTTTTGTAAGACCTGTACAACACGAGCGGTTGTAGCGTCTTTGGGCTTAACTTCAATCTGCTGACCAGTCTGCTCGCTCTCGATTGCAGCGGTGCCGCTTTCTTGTGGCTCAAGTCCAGGTAAGTAGTCTTGAGTCTTAGCTACAGCTTTTGCATCAGCCTTTTTTTGTTTTCGGGTTTGCTCGTTAACAAGGTTAGTTTGTTCTTTGTCTAGTGCTACATCAGACGTAACATTTGCTCCTGCTGCCGCAGCCGAAGCTGCTGCACGTTGTTCGTCTGTTTGTTCTGCTTTACCTTTCGGTGATGTCGGGTCTGCTGCATTTTCAACTTCTTTTTCTTGTGCTGCGTTAGCTGTTAACCTACGCTCTGCTATAATCTGCTCTATAACGGCAGGGGAATAGTCTTGATCTAGTTCTTCTCGTATAAGATCTTCGTCTACGTTTGGGTCTGTTAACCGTGCATCTGTAGCTATCGCCGCCCTAGCAGCAGAAGCAGCGTCTTCAGTCGGTTCAACCGCAAATAACTCACCCTGTTCTTGCCCTTTTTGTAACTGAGGAGTTGTTTGTGTGTCTTGTCCAACCTGCCCCTCTGGCCCAGGAGTAGTATCGTCTATTTCTGGGCTACGCTCACCGAATGCTCCAAGTGTAGCTCGTGTGCCGCCACCGACGAGACCACCTGCAATAGCTGCTTCACGGTACTCTGCAATGGCATCTTCGCTGTCAATCGGTAGTCCTGCCTGCGCTCGCTCCATCATCTGTTGACCAACTTCGGTCAAGCCTTCAGTTGTAGCACCGCTACCTGCACGAGTAGCTGTGCGTGTAAAAATAGATTTTCCTAAAGAACGGAATACACCACCTAACAACACCTTATCAGCAATACCTTCAAGAGCAGCTTGACCGAACGTAGCCGAAAGAGCTTTGTATATATCTTCGCTAGTTAGATTACCTTCACCTTTAACATCTTCGGTACGTTGGATGTTATTACCAAACAAGATTGGCGCTGTTGCTGCACCTGCAACTGCAACTCCACCAACAAAGCCAGACACTCCGACAAGAGGGGCTGCTGCTGCTGCGGCTAGACCAATACCGAGTTGCGGTACTTGCTCACCAAAAGTTTCTCCTGCAAATCGAAATGCAGAGCCTATGCTATCTACGTCTGTTGATTGCAGCCTCTCAGGTTGTTCAAGCATTAGCTCGCCTAGCTCTTGCCTTCCACGTTCTTCTAGCCCTTGTCCATAATTCGCAAGAAACCCAAGCCCTGTTTCTTCGCCGATAGTGCCAAGCGTTTCGCCAAATGCTTGTTTAAGATTCTTCTTACCGCGAGCAAAACCACGACCTAAAGCTGTGCCGTCATCAGGTTCTTCATACTCTTCGCCAGTAAATCTTTCAAACTGCTGCGCGTATGTTGCTCTATCTTGTTCTAATGTACTGCGTATAAACGCAAAGTCTTCGTTAGTCGGCGCATCTCCAGCATGTTCAAACTGATAGTTACGTCCTGTTTGAGGATCGACGTATTGATATATACCCATCGCAATTTATCCAGTTTGTGCGGAAGGTGTCTTAATTACCCCGCTGTTTGTATTTCCTGCGGTCACAGTACCGAACTGCGCTGATCTAGCTGCTCTAATCATACTTTCAAGCTCTTCAAGTTTAGCTAAATTTGGTGCAGTTGGATTTTCTGTCGCGGCTGTAAGCGCATCACTGTAAGCACGTTCTAGTGCAGCATACGCTGTAGCTGAAGCTTTGCCAGATTCCCCGCGAGTAGCATCAGCCCTAATGTTTGCGATGTCTAGTTGTGTCTGTAACTTGAGCATGTCAGCGTCAAAAGCTTGCTTACCCTTCTTAGATGCGCTCAAGGCTTTTAGCCCTGCCTGACCACCTTCGCCGATTGCTCCTAACAACGTAGGAGATTTAGAACCCATTATCTGGAACCCAGCTTGTGCAAGTGCCATCCACTTATCTGATTCGGCTTGTTTTTGACGATCTGACAACATTTTAGCAATGCGAGAATCTGTAGAACCAAACCCTGCGGGATCGGAATCGGTCACAGGTAATTTGTCATCTATGTTATCGTTTTTAGGTACAACTGGTGCAGGAGTGGTAGAATCACCAATATTTGGGTTTTCCATTTCTAAGTTAGGAAAAAAACCAGAAACATCAGTGCTAATTCCTGGGACAACTTCAGTAGCCCCATTAAGTAGAGCGTCTATACGTGCCTCTCGCGCTGCCTCTGACTCAATAGCAACCTCATTTCCTGATTCTCTAGCCGCTACAGCATCTTGTGAGGCTTTTATATTTGCGGCTGCTAACTGTGGATCAACTCCTGCTACTACTTGTTCATTAAAAGTTTGGTATATAGAAGAACCTACATTTTGTAACGCGCTTGGTATATTACGAAGAACTTCTCCTGCGTCTTCTGAAAACTCCATAGTATTTATGCTACGCATCAACGCATTTTTACGTTTTGTTAATGCATTTGCAAGTATTTCATCATTTGCCTGTTCCGCATCAAGAATTTGTTGGTTTATATCAGCAATTTGACCTTCTAAAACTTCTCTTTTATTTGGCACTGCGCCTACCTCTAACAACGGCTCTGGCGTTAGTACATCTCCAACAATCGCTGCCGTGTTAGCCAACCCGCCTTTAAGCTGATTTGAAAGAGAACGACCTTCTCTTTGTTCCGCGAAGCTTTGTTCCAACGCTCTTTGCTCTGCATTATCAGAAATAGAAGGCAGGTAGGGTATAGGTTCAAACCCACCCGATGCATCCCCAAAACCTGCATTTCGTTGTTTATTAAATTCTTGTAAGGCCGTACCCATACCTTCGGGAAAGAGTGTATTTGCTATAAACTCTTCGTCCATAGAAGATGGCGCAGTTGGAGGTTCTTCTGAATCGACATTTTTAGGAGCATCGGGAGCATCATCTAAGAAGGGAGAATATACTTTTGGATTTGATGTTGGCCCTCTTTCATTCATATAGTTTTTATATTTAATAAACATTTCTTGGGCTTCAGGCACGTCGTTTAGTCCATTTTCCTCTAAGAATGTTTCGTATGTGTACGCGGGGTTTGACCCAAAGCCTGTTTTCGGTCTTAACGGATCTTCGGGTTCTGCGTATGGATCTTCTAATTCTGGCGCTTGCGCTGTATCAAGAGCCAATGTGCTGTATATATCTTCTGATTCTTCGTATGGGTTTTCTAGTTCTGGTATAAATGATTCTATGTTTGCGGGTACGTTTTGGATACTTTCACCGCCTAGATAAGTGCTTTGTGAAGGATCACGATAAGATTTGATTGGTCGCTGTCTAAGCTCACGCTTACTAAGCGTACCAAACTGACCTCCCATTCCAAGCGGTAATTGTCCTATAGAAAGATAAGATTCGTCAGAAAGCATAGACTCTGCTTCACGAACAGCATCTGCACCAAAATTAGCAATAAGGCCGTCTCTATTTGCGCCTCTTTGTAACATGGATGCAATTTGCATCAAATCAACGTTGCCAAACTTTTCTGTAGGGTATTGTGTCATAGGGTTAAACGGATCTTCAGCAGCAATGCTTGTTATTACGTGGGGATCATTAACACCTAGCCGCCTTCTTTCAGCCTTTAACGCTCTTAAATTTTCTAATGATAAAGCCGATCCCTGATTAAGACGCAAGACCCCACCATCAGCCATCATCTGTGGTTGCTGTGGAGCGCGTGTTGCCTGCATCGGCATAGCTTGAGCTAGTCCTGTGTTCTGAGCCATGTTTGTATTCGGTGCCATTGCTCGTGCTGCGCCCATAATACCTTGCTGTGGCATACCTGCGGCTGTAACAACTTCTTCTGCTACGGTAGGCATATCGACGTTTTGTTGGCGTTGGAAGTCATCCCGCATACGCTTACGTCGTTTTAGCTCACTCAAGACAAGAAACTGTGGTGCGTTACCTGACGGCATCTGCATCTCTTTCATCAACGCGCTATCTGGTACGTCTTTGAGGTTGTCTTGAAGCTCTAAAATGTTCATGCTGATAGGCCTTTATATAGTCCAAGTGCCGATATACCTGCACCAAGTGCTTGTTGTACTGGGTTGTAATTAACCATACGCTGCTGCTCTACATTTGGTGTCACTGGCACACCACGTAAGATGCCCGCCATGCGTTCATACTGTTGCATTGGATAGTCACGTTGACGAGTAAAGTCTTCGTATGACATATCAAGACGCGCCTGATCCTCTGCACGAATATCACGACCAATAGATTCAAGTAGCTGTGCACCTTGTATATCTGCTGCACGTTCTTTTTCGCCAAGACCAACGAGGCTTTGACCAAGAGAGCCAACATTCATGCCAAGTTGTCCTACATTCATACCCAAAGCTCCAATGCCTTGACCCATTGTCCCCATTTGACCCGCTGCTTGGATAGCTGCTTGTTCTGCTGCTAACCCCTGACCTGCACCGAACTGACGGGACTGTTCTGTAGCTTGTTGGACACGTCCTAGTTCAGATGCACGTAGTGCGTCTAGCCTTGCTTGCTCTGCGGCCCTTGCACCTTGAACTCTACCCGCTTCACTTGAACGTCCAGCTTGAACTCTACCTACTTCACTTGCCTGACCAGTTTGAACACGACCAAGCTCACCTGCACGACCTGCTTGTACACGAGCCAATTCAGCGGCGCGTAATCTCTCCATGTCCATCTGAGCTGCACGATCTTCGCCAAACATTCTAGATGCTTGCTCAAACGCTTGCTGTTGCCCTGACGCTTGAATGTCGCCCATCTGACGAGACAAGCCCTCTTGAGCTAGATAATCACTCACTGCCTGACGTGATCTACCAAACGCACCTGCTTGTACCGCCGCTGCATCCCTACCTGCTTGCTGTCTGTCAAAGTCTAGCTGCGCTTGTTGCTTCTGAACGTCCACAACATTCTGCATATATGGAGACATATACTGCCCCACTGACTCACCAGTAAACATGTCAGGTTGTTTAAAAGCATATTCATTATAATTTGCTTGACGGAACTTAGAGTACGGATCAAACTTTGATTCTTGAAAGTTAGAATATCTAGTTGGATCAAACTGTGAGAACTGACCTGTATCATACTGCCCAATATTTCTTAGATTGCCGATACCTTCTTCAGTATAACCAACTCCACGACGAGCAATGTCCATGCCTTCACGTTGTGCGCCCATACCTTCACGTTGAGCGCCCATACCTTCACGTTGAGCGTCCATGCCCTCTTGCATACCGCGAATACCACGTTGAGCAATGCCACGAATCATAGAGCGAGATGCTTGAATATCTCCATAGTTTGCAGATGGTGCAATGCGTTCACCTTGATAAGGCATGTACGTAGATTTCTGACCGAATCCTGTGATGTTACCTGTATCATCGTAAATAGGCTGACTTAAATCATCTTGAAAGGGCATAGATGCCTCTTCAGCACCTTGAAGTAGCCTACGAAAGTACGGATCAGCGTACTCAGGTAGGTTTGTTTGACGCATTGTTGTATCTGCGGGTGCCTGCTTGCCTTTTCCCATCTTATAACTCCATTCGGTAAGCTATATACTCAGGATAGAATCCATATTTTTTCAAAGCTCTACCCCATCCTTTTCTTCCGTAGCCTTCTAGATGACTACACTCTAGTTCATTTGCGTATCGGCGCATAGTGTCGATCAACTGACCTTCCCATTCTTTCATGCGCTCTCCACCTACCCAATCTAATGCCAAGGCTTTCCGTTGAGGGTATACTATAAGTCGTGTGGTAAATGCAGCTATTATATTGTTGTCTTCATCCATCACAACCCAAAGAACGTAAGTGTTATCAAAAATGCCGTCTAAAATATCAATCATTTCTGATTTGTCTTTTACTGTGGCTACGCTCTTTTTTAATACTCTTTCAACTTCCTTCCATATTTGGCCTACCGCTTCTGGCGGCACCAAGCTAATTCTCACCTACCCCACCATTCTCCTTAACACATCTGGTGCATCTTCTTCAGCCTCGTTAATTTTGTCTAGAAAACCGCCTCCAAACGCTTTTTCAATTGCCTTAGTTGTTGGCTGTCTTAATACAAATTCATCTTCAGTTAGAAGTACATCTTGTTGCCCATCAAGTGTAGCAGGAACCATATCGTCTTTACCTGATCCATCTCCTGGGCCTTTAATCATCCCTTTTTCACCCGCAGCAAACCTAGCTACTGTGTCATCTAATTCTCCTGACTGCACCTTTGCGACAAGATCGCGTAGTGCGTCCTCGCCGTACTTCTGAACAAACATAGCCAACGCTATTTCTGGCTGCTCAGACATCCCTTTGACTGCTTCGATAGCTTCGACAATAACATCTTTCTCGTTCATGCCTGCTTCTTCCATCATCGCATCAGCTTCGGCTTCGCCACCTTCTGCTAGGGTCATTATACCACCACCTGCATAGTAGTATGGGTATTGTGGTGTATATCCCGGTGGAGGTGGCGGACGTTGATATTGAAAGTACATCCCTTCGCCTCCACCTGAAGCAAATGGATCAGGGTTGTAACTTACCTGCATAGGACGTGGCATCGGTGGTTTTGTGTCGTCATCGTCTTCTGCTGCACGATTTTCGTATTCTTTCTGCATAAGCTGTGCATCGGTCATGGTTTGCCCAAGAAACGCGGCAGGTAATACGCCTGGAGCCATTGCACCAGCAGCAGCTTGCTGCATACCTTGTGAGGCAAAAAGCCCGCCCTGTTCGGTCAAACTTGGCATAGCTTCGAGGAACTTAGGCTTTGCAAGTTCACCAATTCCAGTATTGATTCCTTGACCTGCTTCGATAGCTTTTGCACTAGTGCCACCAGTGAGACCACCAAGTATTTTGCCACCAAGGAAAGAAGTCAGTCCAGCCTTAATGCCATCTCCAATATCACCAGTCTGAATGAAAGAACCAAGACCTGCACCTATCCCCGCTAAACCAGCGGTGCCAACCGATGTACCAAGCGTTGCAAGAAAAGGCACAGAGCCAGAAGCCGCTAAAGCAGGTAGACCTATACTCATTAACAGAGGTAGAACCATTTACATCTCCAAAACTTACATAAACTCTAACATTTATTCTATCAATCGTCTAGCCAGCTATAAATCTTATTTGTTTCTTCTTTACGATGCTTCAACCCGTTGTATCCACCGTTTACTCTTTTAGTTATTTTTTTAATAATCTCGTCTGTAACGCCCTCATCGCAAATATCCCACAACTTGTTTCTATGAAAGAACCAAATAGCACTTTCCATAGGATATTTTGTAGCCACAAGGTCAGGATCTTTTAAAATTTCTGGTAAATCCATATCCGCTGCGAATTGAGAATAATTATTTTTTCCGGTGCATTGTAAAAATCCGCGTCCTCGCCACAGGTATCCCTGTCCAGAATTGCCCATCCTATCACCGTATACACGATCTGCTAAAGCTTGTGGGTTGCGAGCACAGCTTTCGGCATCGCTTTCTGACTTAAAATACTTGCCAAACACTGCTAATACAGACTCTTTACTGTAGTTTAGGTTCTCTTCTGTATAGCGAAACGTACCACTCTCATGAACAAGTTGTCCTAGAAAATGTGCTCCACGCTCTGGATTTAATGCGTAGTGGTCACAAATCTTCTTTGCGGTGTTAGGGCCAAACGCACCGTCAGGTGAAGATCCTATCTTTTCCTGTAATGTTTTTAATGCGTCACTCATCTACAAACTCCTTTGATCCGCAAACTCGCTCATAAACCATGTCAGAGGTATAACTCTCTGCCCACTTGTTTTCTGTAAAAGTGCAGAACTCCCACAAATCATTTACATCTGCGTTGAGAAGTTCAATAATATCTTGCTGCGCCGATACTGTTCCTTCAAGATGTTCTATGTCGTGAACCATTCCACTTATATACCAGACTAGCGCCACCAACTGCACAGCCATAGCAAAGACTAGAGCAACGGGTATCTTCATATCAGCCATCGTTACCTCTTAAAGAACTTCTGTACGCCACGCACACCAAATGACGCTGATATGGCGATACCTAAACTGTAAAAATACCAGTCTGGCGCTTTGGAGAGTTGTTCAAAACCGCTATCTACCCAGCCCTCAGTACCGGGAACAAACGCCAAAACAAGCGGTATAGACAGGACAATTACGAACCACTCGTCTTTCCAACTTGATTGCGAACCTTGAGCCATTATGCGCTCCCAGTCTGCGACTGATGTCTCTTTTGAGAGCATGATTTTGGCTTTCGCTTCCGCCTCAGTAAGTTTTAACTTTGCACTTGCAGCTTGCGCTTGTGACTTCGCGTCAAACCAACTCCCTGCTAAATTAGCTATTGGCCCTATCAGTTGAGCAATCATAGTAATTCCTCCTCAACAACTTTTTTCTTTGTAGACGTAGATTCTTTACCCATCCATATGCCGAAACAGCCAGTAAGCGCACCCATGCAAACAGATACAAGACCGCTCTGTGCAACAGATGGATCAGGCAAGCCCATAAACCAATGAACTGCCTGATATGTAAGAATAGTAACCGCCAACATCATAAGACGTGGAAGAACTTTCCAATCATCTAACACTGTTGCTGGCATTACCCCATTCCTCCAAACCTAGAAGCCAACATGGCTGCAAAAGGAGATTGCTGTGGCATAGGCTGTGGTGGTCTAACCATTTGAGGCATACGTTGTTGTGGCATGGTAGCAGGACCGCCTTTGCCACTACCACGCATAACTGTATCCATACCTTGCTGATATTGATTTTGTGCCTGCCGTGTGTACGTCTCCTCTTCCAACATAGCTTGTGCCATGTCATTTATCTGACGGCGTTCTGCTACGCTCATCATCTCCATAGGACGAGGGGCAAGGCGTTGTGATCCACCTAATGTGCCGTAGTTCTGTGCTGCGTACTGAAATGCTGGACTCATGTTAGGGTCTTGTGATTGTGCCGCTGCCGCCATGTAGTATGGCATTTGACCTGCGCCCTGTTGAGATTCAAACATTTGCAGTGCAGCCTGACGCATCTCAGGAGTGACCGCTGGGCCTTGTGGCTGTTGGCTTTCCATATACTCATTGTAACGACGAAGGTTTTCAGCATACTGATCTGTCATGTCTGGAGCTTGATCATCGGTCTGTTGAGATGAAGAGCCACCACTTTTATTTTTATTTTTGTTCATAAACGCCTTTTGAGCAGCTAATGCCCCAGCAGTGGGTGGGCCAGTTAAATTTAATTTATTTGCAAGAGACTTGATGCCACTCATAAAACTAGGTTTTTCTGGCGGTTTTGGTTTTGGTTTTGCTGGTGCGTTAACTCCACCTGTCATGTCTGCGAAAGATTTAGGTTTGCTAACTCCTTGAGAACCAAATTTATCTACACTAGGCATCACAAAGTCCCTCCATCCATAGCTTGAGGCATTGTCACAGTAATAGCTGTGTGCTTCTTAGTATCGTCTGTCCATGACTCACCACAGTCTGGGCAGTTGCCATCAGGGTACGAGGCTATTTCTTCTGGTGTGTCCACCAAGTTATCACAGTTGTGGCACTGAATAGTATCAACAGATGTAGCAGGTCTCCATCGACCTCCATCTGGCATTGTAATTACTGTTTCGTCAGACATGTTGCACCTATGTAGTTGTTACTGTTACGGAACCAACGGCACTTGTACCTGCTGATCCACGAGCATGTGGTATGTTTGTTTGTGTTATCTTAACATATCCACCGTGATTAAAGATAGCCCCAGTTTCTAAGCCAGAATCATCCGTTTGTAAGTTGGTGAACACGCCAAATGTGTTTCGCCCTTCACCGGGGTTTTGAACCTGCTGAACATATACAGAAAATGCACGTACAACTTCAGCTATATATTGTTGATTGTACTCTCGTGGAGCATTTGGAAAATATGGTATGGCAAGATTGCGAGACATTAGCGTCTCCCATCACTACGCACATCTATTCGTGGAGAGCCAAGTCTCCATCCTGTGCCAGTGTTATTACTGTCAACCCTAATCGCAACTGATCTACCACGTAGTCTGACATGTGCATCTTGTGTAAACTGTTCTACAGGAACTGATGCCGTTTTCTCTACTGCTTTACTATTGTTTTGCAAGTAGGCACCGCCGGGAAAGTTACGTGCTTTTAGAGTAAAGTTTGCTGTAGGTGTTTGAGCTGTAGAGTTTCTGAACGTCAAGTCTGGCACCAGTCTACGGACAAAACTAAACTGATCTCCATCACCAATGTCAAACTGGCTAGACTCAATATAAGAAGTTATAGCGGATGCAGGTGTAGTGCTGCCATCATCGAAGCCGACTTCATGATTGTACAAATATCCATCACGTCCCGCAGCAATTGGGTTTTCTTCGACACCACGGTCTACCCATGCTGTTCGTGTTAGATTGCCATAGTACCAGATGTTTTGTAGGTAGTTATATACTACATATCTATCGTTATTGTCTGAGCTTGCTGACGGGTAGAACCACCATATTTCTGAGAATGAAGAGTTTACCGCAGCAAAACATTTCTCTGCTTGAAATGAATTAAAGTTTGAAAACACGTAATCTTTTACAGAGCAAGGCAGCGTCTGCACCCCACCGTTGTAAACATAGAACTCATTCTTGCCCATCCAGTAAACAGTGTCTTCAACAGCAGCTACAGAGATTGGACTTCGGATAGTTATATTCTCTGATATCATGTTGATGCCAAAGGTAAACGGTGGGCCAATGTACTGCATCGCGTGAAGAGACACATCTGTAAAGACTAGAATCTGTTGTCTGGTCTCAATGGCTGTAACGATCTTTGACCCAGAGCCTAGACGCAGATCACCTGCTGTGTTTGTCGTTGTTGGTCGCCAATCAACTACGTTTTCTTGATCTGAAAAGCGGATAAGAAGTGGGTCTTGCTGGCCTATGTTGTCTAGTGGATCACAACCAAAAGCAATGACGTGCCTATCAACATCTGAAACGATAACCTTTTTGGCTATGGTTGGGGCTAAATCAGCGCCAACTAAATCACTTATAGCAACTGCTGGATTTGTTAAAGCATTCACTGCCGACGCATCCCAGTAATAGATACCCCCGTTCATCACGTTGATGATAAGGTCTTCGCCAAAGTTGTCATGCGTCCAAATACGCAATGTGTCTGTAATAAGATCGACAGTCGCAGCAGAACCCCACGTTCCTCTTGCCCATGCACCTGCACCCCAACCGTTGCCTATAACTGACGTATCTAGGCCGACATTGATTTCATATGTGCCGACGACCGATGATCCACCGTTACCTGTATCAGATGAATTTGCTACAACGAGAGTTGGAGAATACTGACCATTGTCTGTAATGTTATCTAATGAGTTGGCAGCACGAGCGATAATCTTATATGTAGAGGAATCCACGATCTCGTTAATTTGGTACTCTTGGTTCAGAACTGCTGCCGTTATATTTCCGCCTAAAGTTGCTGCTCCGCTGAATGTGACGAAATCATTGACCACTGCACCATGGCTAGGATCAGAAACAGTAAGTGTAGAAGAACCATTCGTAGCGGCAAAGGTTACATCACCTGCGCTCGTTGTGGCTCGTGTAGGGGTTATATCATAGTAACCTTCGCCAGACTCAATATAATATTTTAAATGTGTGCCTAAGCCAAGAAACGCATCTAGGTTTAGAGTTCTCCAAGGCCATAACGCACGACAAGAACCCAAGAAAGACTTAGACCCTAGTTTCTCCCAACCACCAATCTTCTCTGGGAATCCCTGTCGGAAACGAACCTTATCACCATCAAACCAACCCCCTTCATTTGTATATGAAGTTGTCTCCCTGTTTATTCCTGGTTGAAACTGGAGTTTTTGTAGTGGCATTTATCACCTACGTTTTTACTACGAGTTCGGTTGCAGAGATAGCAGTCCCTGCCAGTACACTTGGCGTTGCAGCCGTTGTGCCTATCGTTCCGTCTGTCTGTACAAAGTATTGCTGTCCTGCGGTAAGACCGCTCTGGTTATCTGACACAGAGCCTATGATGTCTACTGATGCGGCTTGACCACTAGCAACTTCAGCACGATTTACAAAACTTCCAGAAGCTTGAAAAACCGTAACTTTAGCTGTGTTGCTATCCCCTTCATCTTTGTATGAGATTACAGATACGCCCTCTGTAGTATCAAAAGCAATAGAAGTTGGTTGCAGATTACTTGTTGTACCAGATTCAAATGTTACTTCTGAATCAAATGATATGGAAGTTCCGCTTACAGTTCCTACTCGCAACCTACCACTATACGGACTTGGGCCATACCTATAAGCATAAATAACTTTATTGACACGGCTATCAAAGCCCATACCTACGTTAGTTGTATTACTGGTTTGTACTTCAGTCTCAGAGCCAAAACTAATTGATGTACCAGATACAGTTCCAACTATAGCAGCGGCTTCTCCCCCACCTTTTCTGTAACCTATTACTGTTTTTCCAGAGTTAGGGTCATGAGCTACTCCTGCAAGGTCTCCTATATTACTATTGAATTGAACAGCAGAACCAAAAGATATAGATGTACCAGATACTGTCCCCACATATGCTCGACCACCGTTGGAAGCTGTGTAAAGAGCAAAAACAACTTTACCATTAGTGCTGTCAAACCCCATAGCCCCAATATATGATGATTCAGTGGTAACCGCAGAACCAAAGCTAATTGATGTGCCAGATACAGTTCCAACTACGGCGGTTGCTTTGGCGACTGTTATGCCGCCATATGCCATAACTACTTTATTATTTGTTGAATCAAAAGTAGCTCCAAATATACCACTACTGGAACCCAAAATTTGTACAGCCGAACCATAGCTTATAGAAGTTCCAGATATAGTTCCAACTTTGGCATGAGGATGACCTGAAGAATTTCTATATAATGTAACTATTTTATTATTACTAGAATCAAAAACATTTATTGTGCTGTTTGTAGTTTCAGAATTAAAAACGACAGGTGAACCAAAACTTATAGACGTACCAGAAACAGTTCCGATAATAGTTGTCCCATAGTTACTATTTCCTCCATCCTTACAGCTTATAGCCACTTTACCAGTGCTGCTGTCATAAGCAGCAGTCAGGGTGCTTGGCTCTCCTGCAAAACCAATTGAAGTTGGTGATCCAACAGCTTCAGATTGAGTAGCTGTTCCTGCCACGCCCCTCGACATACCAATGTAGTTTTCGGAGGTGAGGGTTGTAGAGGCAGGAGCAAAGACAGCAGAAGTACCATATCTTGAATTATCTCCATCTATGTAAGAAATAACATTTTTGTTAGCATTGCTGTCAAAAGCAACAGAAACACCTTCAACATTTGCAGCCTCAAATACTGTCTCCGAATCAAAGGATATGCTAGTACCACTAACCGTACCGCTTATTACCTGACCTTTGCTTGTACCTGCTGAGTCATAAGCAATAATAACTTTGTTAGCATTGCTATCAAAAGCAACTCCTTGCTGTTCATCTATATTAGCATTGTATTCAACAGCAGTGCCAAAACTTATAACTCCACTACCGTCTATGTCTCCAACAATAACTTTACCTTGATCTGAAACGCTACCATCCACAAAAGCAGTAATAACTTTATTATTTGAGCTATCAAAAGTAAGAGCTAAAAATTTAGTTTGAGTCCCTATACCAACAGAACTTGCAAAGCTAATGTCTGTCCCTGATACAGTGCCTACCATTGCTTGAGCGTTTGTGCTTATTCTGGATACTATTACTATTTTGTTTCTATTACTGTCAAAAGTAATTGCATTTCCGTCTGTAGAAGAAGATTTAGCAACTACAGCAGTACCAAAACTTATGGACGTACCAGAAATAGTTCCTACTCTTGACTCAACATAGTTGTTTGTTCCTGTGTAAACTACCACAACTTTGTTACTGTTGCTGTCAAAAGTAACACCTATGTAAACACCTTGACTTGCATCAAAAACAGTAGCACTGCCGAAAGAAATACTAGTTCCCGACACCGTTCCTACTTTGGCAGTCCCTTGCGAACTTGTTGAATAAATTACCACAACTTTGTTGGAATTACTGTCAAAGGTTATACCTGCTTCATCATTAGTAGATGCAGAATTAAATACTACAGGCGTTCCAAAAGAAATTGAACTTCCACTTACTGTACCTACAACGGCTGTGCCGTAATACGAGTTACCCACATCCCTATAACTTATAACTATTTTATTATTACTTGAGTCAAATGTTGTAGCGGTTTTACCTGTGCTTGCGCTTTCAAAAACTGCTGCTGATCCTACAGAGGCATCCGATGCACTAATAACACTCACTGTTCCATCAGCATTAACCACCACTGGCTTACCGCTTGGCAATGTGCCACTGGCTACCGCTTTAAACTCACCACTCTCTTCAGCCCCTATACGCTTTAACATAGTTACCCCTTCACGATAAGTTTAGTTGCCGATACAGCCGTCCCTGCAAAGACGCTAGGATCAGCAGCCGTTGTACCTAGTGTGCCATCATTCTGAACAAAGTAGCTTTGCCCTGCCGTTAGCCCAGATAGGTTGTCGGCTATTGCACCCTGCGTATCTATGATAGCCCCTGCACCAGAAGCTGCACCGCTACGAGCTATGCCTATGTAATTTTCTGTGGTCATGTTTGAGCCAAGCCCCGGAGTTACAACTATTGCTTTACCTTTGCCGCTATCATCATCATCACGGTATGCAACAATAACTTTATTGGTATCTGGGTCAAACGTGGGGTAAGCTATTTCATCCGTAATAGAATTAGTTAAAACAACAGGTGTGCTGAATGTTGCCGTTGTACCTGATATTTGCCCTGCAACAGTTTCAATATAACGAGGTGTTTGGTTATTGAAGTATGTTATAATATGAGCATCTAAGTTTGTATCGTATACAGCCCCAATTTGATCTAAACCATCAGTGTCTGATCTAAACTCTACCTCTGATCCATAGCTTATACTTGTACCAGAAATAGTTCCTACTACAGCTTTTCCTTTGTTACTATCTGCAACATCTTCATAAACAACCAGAATCTTATTAGTGTCAGGATCAAAAGAACAAGCCATCCAATCAGTGCTTGCATTATGGAAGGTGACGGTTGACCCAAAACTTACATTAGTGCCTGAGATTGTTCCTACAGCAGACTTACCTTTATTACCGTCATTACTGTCGTACCAAATAACAAGGAATTTATTTACATTGCTGTCAAAACAAATATTAGTTCTTGAAGGTACGTGGGCATCGCCTTGAGTTGGTAAGAATACTTCAGTCCCAAAAGATACTGAAGCTCCGCTAATTGTTGCAACTCTTGCTGCGTTTTTATTTGAAGAGTTTGCATCTCTGTATACAAGTAAAGTCTTATTTGCATTTGAATCAAAAGCAGCCACTAATTGACTCATGTCATTGTTTTTAAAGGTTTCCTCACCCCCATCATATTCAACATTTCCTGTTTCTGAAAACACATACCCTACTCTACTTTTTCCAGTATTTGTACCCCCATCTTGAAAACTTACTAAAAAACTACCTGCATTTGAGGAAGCAGTTGGGTCATAAGTTATAGCCATAGAGCCGCTACTTTGAGCACTTTTAAAAACATTGGGTGTTGTAAAAGTTATGTTTGTACCAGAAATCGTACCCGCTATAGCCGTTCCATAATAACTATTGCCTAAATCAGCATAAACAATCACTATTTTATTATCCACTGTTTGGTACACAGATCTTGGTTTTTGAATGTTTCCAGCCTCAAACTGGATAACTGATCCAGAAGTAGTATCAGAACCTGCAACAACACTCACAGTTCCATCTGCATTTACAATGACCGCATTGCCATTCGGCAGCGTACCACTAGCTACAGCGTGTTCCTGTCTGGGTACGCTTGGATCATTACCAATGATACGCATTGCTTTTACTCTCCGTCATCCGCATCTGGATCTACCCAATCAGGATTAGCTGACCACGTTGTACCATCTAACTTATACTTGTTGCCCACCCAATCTTCTGGTGCGTTGGTCACATTTTCTATAATAGTCGTGTTGCCACTGTTTAGATCAGCGATAATAAACTGAGCAGGATCACCTACTGTGATATTCTCTGATGTCGCTGTGATTGCCACGTCATCTGCAAGTAGATACTTGCTTAACTTAGTTGATGTTTCCACGATAGTTTTCATTGTCTAACCTTTCACTATTAGTTCTGTTGCTGATATAGCAGTCCCTGCTGTTACTGAGGGAGAAGCTGCTGTTGTTCCAAGTGTGCCATCCGTTTGCACAAAATATGTTTGCCCTGCTGTGAGGCCGCTTTGGTTTCTATCTATTGTGTTTGTTGTGTTTATTGCTGCACTCTGAGTGGTTGCAAATGCACCATCTGAAAAACCTATGAAGTTCTCTGAGGTGAGGTTGGGATAAGTTCCTGCATTACGAACAACTACCGCTGTGCCTTTTGTACTGTTTCCTGCGTCAGTATTTACACCGATAACTCTCTTTGAATTGCTATCAAACGTAGCAGCAAAAGCACTTGTTGTAGCTTCTTCATAAACAACAGGAGTTCCAAAGCTTATAGCAGTACCGCTAACTGTGCCTACAACAAATGTTCCATAATCTGAATTGCCGCCATCCTTATAAAAAATATTAACTTTATTAACCCCTGTATCAAAGGCAGTACCTGTACTTAGTATCCCTGCTGATTCAAAAACTACAGGAGTTCCAAAGGTAATATCTGTTCCACTTATTGTTCCAATTGCAGAAGTACCATAATTACTATTGCCTTCGTCCCGATAAGCAGCAACGATTTTATTAAGGTTGCTATCAAAGGCAGTAGAAAGTCCATCAACTGCCCCACTTTCAAAAGTTGCCTCACTACCAAAACTTATCCCAGTACCAGAAACAGTCCCTACAACAGCCTTCCCTGCACCATCATTATAAAGTATGGCAACTTTATTACTGTTGCTATCAAACACAGCAGAAGTAACACCTGTTGTTGCACTTTTAAATACTACCTCACTACCAAAACTTATACCTGTACCAGAAACAGTTCCTACAATAGCTGTACCATAATTGCTATTACCAACATCTCTGTATGCTATAACAACTTTGTTATTACTACTGTCAAAAGCTATACTTATTGAGTCTGATCTTCCTGTATTAAATACAACAGGACTACCAAACGAGATATCAGTACCACTTACAGTCCCGACTATAGCTGTCCCATAGTTAGAGTTACCTTCATCTCTATAGGCTATAACAACTTTGTTATTAGAGCTATCAAAAGTAATTGCATTGTTTAGTTGTGAGGCTGCTTCAAAAGTTACCACCGTACCAAAACTTATGGAGTTATCCGTATCATTTACTGTACCTACTACAGCTTTTCCGTAATCACTAGTACCTCTAAATGCAACAACAACCTTATTAGAATTGCTATCAAAAGTAATAGATTGATATGCCGTATTTGCATCTCCGTATGCAACAGGAGTTCCATTTGCTAAAGCTAATGCAGAACCTGAAGCATCACTAACAGTCCCATCTGAGTTTACAATTACAGGATTACCATCAGCTATCGCACCAGAAGCTACTGCCCTGACCTGACCATCCTTCGCAATATTACCAAAAGATTTCATCAAACTACTTTCTATTAAGCGTCATCAATCTCTTCATAAGAACAAACAGCAGATAAATCCCCTGCTGCACT
>Ga0209535_1001055_pt1 | contig 18968 bp, 24 predicted proteins | sample LinPmetageLP28_FD_184041 | JGI IMG/M metagenome (GOLD analysis project Ga0209535, IMG submission 184041) | Marine viral communities from the Pacific Ocean - LP-28 (SPAdes) (version 2) | ecosystem: Environmental > Aquatic > Marine > Oceanic | place: Pacific Ocean | collected 2009-08-22
CAGGCGGATTAAGGCGGTGGTTTAAAGAAGACTGGGTAGACATAGGCTCACCCAAAAAAGGCGGTGGATTTAAAAAGTGTGGAAGAAAGTCCACAACAGGATCAAAAAGAAAATATCCCAAGTGTGTGCCTAAATCTAAAGCACAATCAATGAGTAAATCACAAATTAAATCAGCAGTTACAAGAAAGAGATCAAAGAAACAAGGTGTTGGCGGAAAACCAACTAATGTTAAAACTTTTGCAAAAAAAAACAAAAAATAAGGTATCATAAACATTAGCCTTAATTGGCTAAATTTAAACACAGGAGTTTACAATGGGAATATTAAGAAATTTTATAACAAAAAAACGTAAACCTAGAACTCAGTTAATTGATCCTAAGTTACCTAGAGGCAAAGTTGGCAAAGGACCCTTAGAGCCTAGAGATTCAACAACAAGAGTTCCAGCAGCGCAAAAGAAAAAAAAGAAATTTAAAAAGTTTGCAGAGCCAATCGGAAAAGATAGACCAACAGAAACACCCCCAGCAATGCCCTCGTCAATGCCACAAATACCACCGGGAATGAAAGGTGGCGGAACTTTAAAATCGTACAAAGCTGGTGGCGGTGTTTGTGCAGGTGCATCAAACAACAGAAGACAGAGACAGGGTGCTGAGATAGTAAAATAATATGGCAGTTTCAGGCTCTAAAAATTTTGAGCTAGATGTAGCTGAATACATAGAAGAAGCATTCGAAAGATGCGGTCTTGAGCTACGAACGGCATACGATCTTAAAACTGCAAAACGCAGTTTAAATCTTTTGTTGGCTGAGTGGGCTAACCGTGGTCTTAACCAGTGGACTATTTCACAAACATCTATCGCTCTAACACAAGGCACAAGTTCATACAGCTTGGATTCAACCAATCCAACGGCTGTGATTGATGTGCTAGATGCGTTCGTCAGAAGAACAACCAACGGCACGCCAAGCGATTTACAAATGAATCAAATATCAAGGAGCGAGTATGCAGCTGTGCCTGATAAAACAGCACAGGGCAGACCGTCTCAATATTTTGTAGACAAACAAATAAGCCCAACCATATTCCTTTACAATACGCCTGAAAACTCAACAGATGTTCTTTATGTAAACAGACTGATGCGTATGGATGATGTAGACGCTTCAACCGATACTTTGCAAATGCCTTTTAGGTTCTATCCATGCTTAAGCGCTGGGTTGGCTTATTATCTGTCTTTAAAAAAGTCTCCTGAAAGAACGGGCATGCTCAAGCAGTTATACGAAGAAGAATTTGAAAGAGCTTTAAGTCAAGATGAAGACAGAGCATCATTTAGGGCAACCCCTGATCTAAGGGCTTACGACCACGCATAATGGCTTTTGCTTCGCAGAAAAATGCTTACGGTATCTGCGACAGGTGCGGTTTTAGATACGGTCTAAAAGACTTAAGAAAAGAGTGGAATGGCTATAAAACATGTCCAGAATGTTTCGAGCCAAAGCATCCACAGTTGGATAGAAAAACGAGGATAGTAGACCCAGAAGCTATTAAAGACCCAAGAGTTGATACAAGCGTAGTACCAAGGAATTTTACAGTTTATACAAATTGGGATTTAGGCATAATAGGAACAGCACTTACAATTCCTAGTGCTTTAAGCTCTGCTCTTGGCACGATTACAATAACGGGTGCTACTGGATCAACGCCATCTCCTTCACCAAGTCCTAGTCCAACCCCAACTCCAAGCCCAACAACATATACAGTTACAGTTGCTAGCTATTCTGGAGCAAATTATTTTTATATAGATGGTTCTAGGGCAGCAACTTTAAGTTTAACTGAAGGTCAAACATATAAATTTGATCAGGCAGATAGCAGTAATAGTAGCCATCCACTTAGACTTTCAACAACATCCGATGGTACACATGGTGGTGGCTCAGAGTACACAACTGGTGTAACAACTAATGGAACTCCGGGATCATCAGGTTCTTACACTCAAATAGAAGTAGCATCATCGGCTCCAACATTGTATTATTATTGTACCAATCACTCAGGCATGGGCGGTCAAATCAATACGGTTTAATTATGAGCTTTACACTAACAACATTAAAAACAGCCATTCAGGATTATCTTCAGAGTGATGAAACAACCTTTGTGAGCCAGTTAGATACATTTATTACTCAAGGAGAAGAGCGAATATTTAAAGTGGTTCAGCTACCAGATCAAAGAAAAAATGTTTCAGGAAATGTAACTGCAAGTCAAAGATTTTTAAACACCCCCGCTGATTGGCTTGGTAGTTTTTCTTTAGCCGTTATTGATGGTGGAAACTATACTTACCTAGACTTTAAACATAATTCTTTTATTAAAGAGTATTCTTCAAGTACGTCTGCTACAGGAAAGCCAAAGTATTATTCTATTTTTGATCAATCAAGCTTTGAAGTTTCTCCAGTGCCTGATCAAGCTTATGACATGGAGTTGCATTATTTGGCTAGACCAAAGTCTATAACCAATGCTACCGTTGATTACAATGGAGTAAGTAACACAACATACCTATCAACCGAAGCACCTGACACGCTTCTATACGGTTGTTTGGTTGAAGGTGCAATATTTTTAAAACTGCCTCAAGCAGAAATCGGCATATTAGAATCTAAGTTTAAAGAGTCGCTAGGCAGGTTGAAAAATCTAGGTGAAGGCAGAGATACAAGAGACGAAATGAGGTATGATTCGCTTAGAATTAATGTAACTTAATTTTCTTTTTGAGAGGAGAAAAATGAAACCAATAAAAAAACTTGAAGGCAAGACTGTAGCCATTGTTGGCTTGGGTCGAAGCTGGTTTGACTATAACTTAGCCGCATCACATGGCGATAACTTTGACGAAGTCTGGGGCATAAACGCTGTAGGCTCAGTTATACATCACGATAGAACATTCATGATGGACCCACCATCTAGGTTCTTGGACACCGATGATGCTGGCGGACAAACCACAGGCATGAAAAGAATGCTAACAACGGGCGACAAACCCATATACACATGCGAGCTTGATGAGCGAGCAAAAAACTTGGTTCTGTATCCGATTGATGAAATCGTTGCTGACTTAAACTGTTGCTACCTTAATAACACCGTGGCTTATGCTATTGCTTTTGCTTTATGGAATAAGGTTGGAACATTAAAGATATATGGCGTAGATTTTACTTACAAAGGTAATTTGCATTTTGCAGAATCTGGCAGAGCTTGTGTAGAGTTCTGGCTGTCTAAATGCATGCATGCAGACATACAGGTTGGTGTTGCTGGGTCATCAACATTATTAGATACATGTGTAGAAACTCGTGAAAAACTTTATGGCTACCACAGACTTAAAGACCCATTGGTGCCATTAATGGATGGAAAAAAAATGATAGTAAAAAAAATGAGCGAGCTATCTGTAAACAAGACTCCCATTGAGCCACAATTAATTGGTCGCCACGATGATAAAACTAACCCAGTAGAACCAAAGGAGTGGTAGAATGATTGAGGATACAACTTTAACAGCTTTAGGAAGTATAGAGGTTCACACCACTAGCGGAGGTGGACACCCTGTTGAATTTTGGGCAAAGAGATGCATAGAAAGAATTGTTGCTGTAAGCGATGATGCTCCTGATCAAGTAAAAAATCAGGTCAATCAGTACAAAGACAATATTGAAAAAGTTATTAAACAATATATGCAAAATGCTATAAAATCTGATAGGATTACAATTAATAATCAATTAGAAAAAGCAGGCTTTAAAGAATCTGCTGATTTAATTAGGAAACTATAATTATGGCAATTACATCAACACTTACAACTAGCTTTAAAAAAGAACTACTAGAAGCAAAACATAACTTTTTGGCTTCAGGCGGAAATTCTTTTAAACTGGCTTTGTACACAAGTTCAGCAACATTAGGTGCGACTACCACTGCTTTTACCACTACAGGTCAAGCAAGTGGCACAAACTATACTTCTGGCGGATCGGCTTTAACCAACATTAACCCAACAAGCTCAGGAACTACTGGTTTTACTGACTTTGCTGATTTAACTTTTGGTACAGCTACTGTCACTGCTAGAGGATGCATGATCTACAACGACACTAACGCTGACAGATCAGTTGCAACCATTGACTTTGGTGGCGACAAAACTTCTACAGCTGGAGACTTTACAATTGTATTCCCAGCCGCAGCCGCTTCTACAGCTATTATTCGAATCGCTTAATAGCAATGAAACATGCCATACGCAAAGTTTCAGTTTAAATCAGGAATAAATAGAGAAGGAACCGATTACACAAACGCAGGTGGTTGGTTCGACTCATCGCTTATACGCTTTAGAAAAGGCTTTGTAGAAAAGCTTGGCGGTTGGGCAAAAAACACAACTCAAACTTTTTTAGGCACTTGCAGAAACTTATTCCCATGGATTTCACTGCCGGGAACTAAATTTTTATTTTTAGGAACCAACCTTAAGGCTTACGTCAAAGAGGGAAATGGTTTCAATGACGTTACCCCCATCAGACTTACTACCTCAGCAGGCGATGTAACCTTTGCTAAGGTTGGCAATGGAGATGCTACTATCACTGTGAGTGATACTGCACATGGTGCTGTTATGCATGACTTCGTCACTTTCGCAGATGCAGTTTCTTTGGGGGGCAATATAACTGCACCAGTGCTTAACCAAGAATATCAAATAGCAACCATTGTAAACGCTAACTCTTATACCATAGAAGCCAAGGACACTAGCGGTGATCCTGTGCTAGCAGCTGCTGGCGATTCAGGTAATGGTGGCAGTAGCACTGTTGGTGCTTATCAACTAAACACAGGTTTAAACACTTACATTTCTTCAACAGGGTGGGGCATTGATGCATGGGGCATTAACGCTTTTGGCTCTGCTAGCTCTTTAACTTTTACCAACCAATTAAGGCTTTGGTCATCAGATAACTTTGGTGAAGATTTAATTTTACACCCAAGAGGCGGAGCTATTTTTTATTGGAACACATCTGCTGGAACTGGCACAAGAGCTGTCAACATTACTTCTTTATCGGGTGCTAATTTAGCTCCAACCGTAGGCTTGCAGTCTATCGTGTCAGAAACAGATAGGCATGTGTTTGTCCTTGGTGCTGACCCATTGAACGATGCAGGCACTGCAAGAACTGGAACCTTAGACCCAATGCTTGTGGCTTTTTCAGATCAAGAAAGTATTACTGAATGGGAGCCAAAAACAACCAACACGGCTGGCTCTGTAAGACTTTCTGTTGGAAGCGAGATTATTGGTGGCATTAGATCAAGGCAAGAAACTTTAGTGTGGACAGATCAAGCCTTGTATTCCATACAGTTTGTTGGACCACCCTTAACCTTTGCTATTAACTTAATTAGCCAAGGCACAGGCATGCTTGCTCCTAATGCTGCTATTAATGCACCAAGCGGAGTTTACTGGATGGCTGAGGATGGCTTCTATCGCTACAACGGTAGTGTGCAAAGACTAGAATGCACCGTGCTAAGTTATGTGCAACAAAACCTAGACATGTCTCAAGCATACAAATGCTTTGCTATTGCCAACAAACAATTTAATGAAGTCTGGTGGTTCTATCCATCTACACAAGATGGAACTAGCGAGATATCACGCTACGTTATATATAACTATTTAGAAAACACATGGAGTATTGGCGAGCTGGTTAGAACTGCTTGGATAGATGAAGATGTCTTTGAGCAACCTATGGCTACACTCAATGGTTACCTATATAACCAAGAGACTGGGCAAGATGACGATGGTTCACCCATGGACAATGTATTTATTGAAAGCTCAGACTTTGATTTGCAAGAGGGCAATGATTTTGCCTTTATCAGCAAGGTTATTCCAGACATTAAGTTTTACGGTCAGAATACGTCCAATGGAATACCGCTAATTAACATGCAAATAAAAACAAGAAACTACCCAGCTGAAAGTTTAACAACCAAAGTTAGTAAAGATATTTCAAACAACACTGACGAACTAAATGTTAGAGCCAGAGCAAGACAGGCTGTTATTAGACTACAAAGCGATGACGATGCAGATACTGATAACAGATTGGGCGTTCAATGGAGATTAGGATATACTAGATTGTATATACAGCCTGATGGTCAAAGATAATGGCGAAGCTATTACCGACTAGGTTACCTCAGGCTTTAGATGAAGTTAGTCCTGACATTTTTAATAGATTAGTCAGGATACTTGAGTTAAACTTAGGACAGTTCGATCCAAATCGGACCCCGCAGTTCAACCAATCCGAATTAGGTGAACTGAACTTTATAGCTGGTGATATAGTGTTTAATACGACACTAGAGATTCACCAAGCGTATGACGGGAATGCTTTTCGTGATTTATACAGTCACCAAACATATTTGAGTGGCGTGAGTGGAATAGGAGCCGTTGGCTCCGTAACAGTTACAATAGGTTAATATGGCAACATTAGAAGACAGAATACAAAACCTTTCGCAAGACATAAATCCGACTTCTAGGAGAATGTCTAACGAAGAAATGCAAAGAATAAGACAAAATGATCCCATGGCATTTGCTATGGGTTCAGCCAATGATGGTTTTTATACAGATCAACCAAAAGAGCTTTCAAACGAAGAAAAGGTGTACAACACTTTAGTTGAGCTACAAAAGAACGCTCAAACTCCCGAAGAATCAGAAAAGCTTTTGCAAATGATTCGTCAAAGAAATAAATCTTTGCTTAGTGGCGTTCCAGACCCAATGATGTCAGGTGTAGACACCAGCATTATGCAACCGTTGGTTGAGATGGGCTTTGAGCAACAAGTAAGAGTAATTTTAAGCACACCGCAGAACTCACCAGAATCAATTCAAGCACAGCAAGAAATTATTAATGAAATGGGTACAGGCATGGACATTGATGCCTTTGTACAAACCGTTCAAGAAGTAGCTCCACCAGAAGTTCAAGAAGAGCTGTTGCGAGACAGAATGCAACCAGTGAGTGCAATGTCGAATTCTGATGCTGAAGGCATAAAAAAATTAATGTCTGCGGGAAGAATGGATGACACAACCATTGGGCATCTTGCAGAAGGCGAGGTTGTTGTACCAGCACCAGTGTTGGAAGCCAACCCACAGGTTGCTGATATGCTTGAGGAAACCATGAGCCAAATGGGCATGGACCCAAGAACCAGAATTGTTGATTCTACTGGTGAGCTGGGTGGCATTGCATCCATTAATCCTGACACTAACTTACAAGAGTTTGGTGGCTTATTTTCAAAATTAAACAGATTCAGAAAAAAAGTTACGAAAAAATTAGCACCTATTGTTGCTACAGTCGCACCTTTTGTACCCGGTATTGGACCTTTAGCAAGTGCGGCTATAACCGCAGCAGCAGGAAAAGCATCAGGACTTTCAACCAAAGACGCTTTATTAGGCGGTGCTTTAAGCTATGGAGGCAGTAAGCTGTTTGGCGGAACGCCTGCGGCTGGCTCGGCAGGTAAAGCATCTACAGGAAACATTTTTAGCAGAGCTGGTGAATACATAATGCCGGGCAAGGATGGGATTGGTCTTTTGGGCAATCTTGGAAAAAGTGCAAGCGGTGCGTATGAATATGTAATGCCGGGCAAAGATAATGTTGGCTTGTTTGGAAATGTAAAAAGTGGAATTGGTAATTTATTTAATAGCACGCCTGAATCTGACATAATAAAATATGACCCAGTTAACCAAGGTTATGTAAACATTCAAACTGGGATGCCAGCCACAGCATCCGAAATAGCGTCTCTAACTAGCCAATCAGGTCTGGGCAAAATAGAAGACTTGTTTAAAACCGTAACTGGTGATGACGGCATGACTAGAACCGAAGAGTTGATGTCAGCAGGATATACACCTGAACAAATAGAACAAGCCAAGGCAAATGGCACATTTAATGCCCTAGTATCGCAAGCTAGGTCTGAGGGCAAGGTTGTTTCTAACAGAGGTGCTGTTGGAGCCATACAAAATGCACTAACTGGCGGAGGTGATAGCACCTCAAGCGGTGGCATGGGCATGATGGGCAAATTAGGCATAGCAGGACTTGCAGGCTTAATAGGCAAGCTGGCTTATGAAGAAGCCAAAGATCAAAAGGGTGTACCTTTAACTCCACTAACTCAAATGGACCAGTTAGGCAGATACAACATAGAAGCAGAGATAGCCAGAAGAACAGGTGCAGAAGCCCCATCTCGTGTAGAGTTTGGTCTTAACCCTGAAGGTATGCCAGCATTAAGTGGTGGCAGACCAACTGCATCAGAGGCTATGGTATATCAGCCACCCGAAAAAAGAATGATGGCTCAAGGTGGAATCATGAACCTTAATATGGGAGGCATGCCAAGATACAATTACGGTGGCGGAGTTCAATACTTTAACCAAGGTGGCACTGTTGCCATGGCTGAAGGCGGTGACATGGATGCTACTATCAACATCGAAAACTTTCCTGTTAAAGACGGGCAAATAGATGGACCGGGTACTGAGACATCAGACGACATACCTGCAATGCTTTCCGATGGAGAGTTTGTCATGACAGCCAAAGCTGTTAAAGGTGCAGGATCATTTAACATTAACGATAACAATGGCATACTAACCCTAACTCCAAATGGAGACCCAAGTAGGGACTCAGGAACTAGAGTAATGTACAAATTAATGGAACACTTTGGGAACGTAGCATAATGGCAGAGCCAATCGCAACAGACATTCAACAACAGTTTAGAACCCTAGACCCAACTACCAGAGAATTATTCTTTGGCTCAGGCATACCGGGAACTTCAAGCTACTCACCGGGCTTTATGCAACAAGCATTCAGAGCCTCTGAGAAAACATTTTATGACGAGCAAGGCAACCCAATCGTTGTGCCACAACAAGTTGCAGGACTCTCTCCTGAGCAACAGGCGGCTATTAATTTATCCAGAGAAAAGATTGGTGTTCAAGACCCTTACTTACAGCAATCTCAACAGGCTTATGGCTCAGGTTTAGAAAGCTTATTCGGTGGCTTAGGTGAGTCAGAGCAAGCATTAAGAGACTACGCAAGTGCTGAGTATGACCCAAGCTCTTACCAACAATACATGGACCCGTATCAAGAACAAGTTATTGATCAGGTCAGAAGAGATATCTTAGAACAAGGAGCCAAAGGCGACATATCAGCCAGAGCTTCTGACATCGCTAGAGGCGGTGAATCAGCCTTTGGATCAAGAGCTAGGTTAGGTGCTGGAGAACGCACTGAGGCTCTCGGTAGAGGCTTAGGAGAAGCTTTAGGCGGACTAAGAAGCCAAGGTTTCCAACAAGCACAACAAACAGCCATGGGCGAATTTGGCAGACAACAACAAGCACAACAAGGACTGGCTCAAGGGCTTGGTTCTTTGGCAGGAGCAAGACAAGCAGGACAATTCGGAGCAGGACAAGCTTACGCTGGTCTTGGTGGTCAAGCTCAACAAGCTGCTCAAGCAGACATACAAAGACAACTGGGCTTAGGTCAAATGACACAAGGACAACAACAAAACCAACTCAATGCTGCAAGACAAAATGCTCTTATGCAACAGCAAGCTCCAATGCAACAAATGCAATCATTGTTACCATTCGTACAAAGCGTTCCAGCAGGATTCAGCCAGATTGGTACAACTTATGGTGTTCAGCCATCAGCCTTACAAACAGGCTTGGCAACTGGATTATCCGCATTGAGTGGAATTGGAAATTTCATGAACCCACCGCAATATAAGGTAAGTTAATATGCCTATGAGTAGAACAGGCTTATCATCGTTAATGGGCTACCAAGAAGGTGGTGGTGTCAGTGAATTCGAACAAATGTTAAACAATGCTCCAGCAGGATCAATTGACTTGGCTGACATTCCAGATGCGAATGTGCAAAGCGAAAGCCAGTCCAATAATCAGCCATCGTCTCAAAGCGGTTTGGCTAGTATGCTTCAGATGTATGCAGATGTAGCTGTTCCCAACTTACAAGACAGAACAACAGAATACAAAGAAGCACTGTCTCCATTATCACAAACCCCTCAAAGACCAAGCTTTTATGATTTAGCTGGTGAAATATCCAAAGGGTTATTCGCACAACAATCAGAAAAATTTCCGTCAATTGGCAGAGGTCTTACTCTCGGCTTTAACAGCTTTGGCGACAAAGAAAAAGCAAAAAGAAAGTCTTATGAAAAAGAAGCCAAAGACTTAGCATCAAAAGCTACCGAGCTTGCATTGGGCGATGTTATGAAAGGCAGGGACAACTTCACAAAATTACTTGGCGATCAAATTATGAAAGCATACAGCCCTGAAGTTGGGACTGGCGTAGAGCTTGTTAAAATAAATGAAGATGGCACCAAGGAATATAAAACTCTTGGCAACAAACAAGTTGTAGAGCTTAATAGAGCCAATGCGGAAGGTTTTAACAAAGTTACTACAGGCGGACTTACCGTTAATACAGGCGATACAGGTGGCTCAGGTTTAGAAGATTATTTTGAAACGGCAGGAAAAAATTTAGGCACAAAAGATGCTGACTATGATAAAGATTTAAAGTTAGCAAACGACTCTGATTTATTACTGGCTTTGTATAGGGATAAAATAAAAGACTTGCCACCCGAAGCTTTTGGTATAGTGCCAACCAATCTTGTTCCTGTAAGAAACATTATGACTAGCATTCCAGGTTTAAGTAGTTTTGTAAACAGGGATGAGCAAGGAGCAAGAGAGTCAATAAATAACTTAACGATTAACTTAGCTATGATGTCTGTGCAAAAAACCAAGGGTCCTATCTCAGATACCGAAATGAAACTTTTTATTGGTGGCATTCCAAACATGGCACAAACCAAAGAGGGTGTATATAGCACGCTTCAATTAATGGAAACACTAAATGCACAGATTGTTAAATTTAGTGATGCAAGAGCCACAGCAAAAGATGAAATTATTAAAGCTGCTATAGCGAATGGTGACAATGCAAGCACGGTTAGCGACAAGCTTACTCGGTGGGAAATACAATGGAGAAAAGACAACCCAGTATTTGATAAAACTCAAGAAGATTTTATCATGGACAACTACAACACATCACAAAATGACCCAATTCTTAAAGCTATGGGTGATGACGCATACAATAAAATTCAAACAAACTCAGTTTCATCAATTTTAAATCCTCCAAAAAAGAAAAGTTCGACTGGTGACAAAAGTGTAGATGATATGACCGCTGAAGAACTAAGGGCTTTTATTGCGGAGAACATGTGATATGGCAAAGCCAACATTAGAGGAAGCACAAAAAGAATTAAAGTTTAGAGAAAAGCAAAGCCAATCTGGAATGCTTACAGCTCTTGTTGCTTCTTTATCAAATGATGATGAGGCTAGAGCAGATTACTTGCGAGAAAAAAGGTTTCCACAAAATCCAGATGTTGTTTATTTTACTGACGAAGAAAACGACATGGCTTATGTCGACCCCAACACAAACGAAATTAAAAAAGAATTTTACGATTATACTGATTGGGTAGACTCTTACGATATTTTTGGCAAAATTGTTCCGGGCATACAGCTAGCAGCTGAGGTTGTTGGTGGTGCAGTGGGGCTAACTCAAGGTTATAGAAAGGCACCCTTTAAACCTAGCAAGGTTGCGGGAAGAACGGGTGCAGGTATTGCAGGAGTAGCAGGCACGGGCTTGGCTGGAGATTTGGTTTATGGAGCAAGAGACATAACATCTCGCCTTGTTGGTGGACCTGAGATGAACTACGAAAAGTTAAGAGAAGATTTGATGTACTCAGGATTATTTGGTGGCGTTCCTTTGGGGATAGGCAAGAATGCATCATTAATAAGAAAGTTTGATTACTCAGGTGGCTCTGATGATTTATCAATGTTGCTACAGTTAGCTCAAGACACGGATGCTCAAACAGCAGCTCAGTGGTACAAAGAAAAAACTGGTGTAGATATTTTAGCCTCAGAAGTAAACTATGCCTTAAAAGACCCAATAAGATTGCAAAGATATATACAAAATCAAAGCAGTGGATCAAAGTTGAGAAACTTTTACGAAACTAGAAATTTACAAATTGAAGATACCATTGACTCTTATTTAGATGTATTACAAAAAGGCACATATATTACTGGCAGAGCCAGTGAAAAAATTACAGGAGTGGCAGACGCAAACCCATCAATTGCTGTTCGCAACATAAGCGAAGATGTTATTAAAGAAATGGCAAGTAAAAGAAAGGCAAGGTTTTTGCGTGAATTAGAGGTCGCCAAAGGAGAAACTGATCTTTATATTAGAAAAGAGTCAGGTGAAATGTTGCCTATGCAGGAACAGGTTCAAATAAAAGAGTTGTTAGACAACATGACTCCACAAGAACGGTCTGCATATTTAAGACAACAAGGTTACAAAGAAACAGAAGAGCTTTTAAAGATAGACACATCGCCAGTAATAAAAAAACTTGACGATATGATTAACGATGCTGACTCTAGTGCTGTAAGAATAAAAACAGCCAAAGACATAAAAAAATTATTTTACAATGCAGATGGAACGCCAAAAGATACAGTAAGTTCTTTGCATGGACTCAAGGCAGAAGACTTGGGTAACATAGTTTCAGAAGCGGGTCCCAAGGGTAGCACATCCCAAAATGCGATTGCTTCAGACATAAAAGAAACTTTAAACTTATTAATTAAAGAGTATTCACCAAGTTACAGCAGGGCTACAAAAGTTTACAATCCTGAAAAAAACCATCTTCAGGTATTAGAAAAAGGTGTGGTTGGAGTTCTTGGTAAGTTGGTTGGAGATGACATGAAGCTTGCCAAAACTGTGCAAAGAATGTTTAAAGGGCAAGCCAGTGAAAGAGAAGTCAGAGCGTTTAGAAGGCTTGTGCAAACCAAAGACCCACAAGCGTTTCAAAATCTTAAGCACATGTTCTTGTCAGACGAATTAGCAAATGCAGGAAGCTTCTTGCAATTTACAAAGAAAGTAGGCTTTGGCAATTTAGACCCAAGATATATAGATGCACAAAGAGCCAAAGATTTTGCTTTAGATGACTACACCAAAGCACTAAATGAATTTGGGCAAAATTCACAACAAGCAAATGTAGCAGGATCAAAGTTGCGAGTTGTAAAAGAAAATTTCAAAGAAGCAGAAAAATATTTAGATCAAAGAAAAAGGGTATATAAATCTTTGTTATCAGAAGAGGAGTTTGATGCTTTTGTTTTGCTTAACGATACTATACAAAGAGCAAGTTTTGTTGCAAAACAATCTGACTCTATGACTCAACCTTTTGGCGAACAAAGACAGGCAATAGTCGAAATGGGTGTTGGGGTTTTGGGCAAGGGAGCAGACTTTGCTATAAGGGTTCTTGATTTTATGCATTTAAAAAACTCAAGATCGGCTTATAAAAACAAAATTGCCGATGAAACAGAGTCTCAGATGATTGACCTATTGCTTAACCCTGAGTCTTTGGATGAGGTTGTAGAGGGATTGCAAGTAGTAAGACCTTACATTTATGCTACCGCACAAGGTGCTTTTAGAACCCCAAGTGGTTCAGGTGAAAGTAGCCTTGGAGATATAGAAGAAGAAACTACAGAGGGTCAAGTTGATCAAGCAAAAAGAAGATTACAAGAACTAGAAGTTCAACAAAAAGACAACCTTAGCTCACAACTAGATTCAGCACTGCAAGGTTTCCAACCATCAGACATGCCACTGGTTCCGCCAGCTAATGCAATCACTCCACAGCAAATGCTATCTGAGACAATACTGCCTAACCCCAAGGACAGAGAATTGGCTGAACGCCAAATGATGAGAGGTTCTGGGATTGGTTCTTTAGCTTAATTAAAGATTATCTATATCGAACTGGACTTTAGCGTCTGACCCATAAAACTTAATTGTATTTAAACCAAGCTTTATAAAGTATTCAGCCAAGAGCTTTGGCGATTTTTGTGAGCTGTTTGCTAGGTCTAGCAACTGCTCTGATAGTTCTTTGTCAATCCCAATAGCATCAACAACCTGTTTGGATTGCTGTGCGTTCCTTATTTCTTCGACAATAGTTCTAGGAAAATGTCCTGCCAACATATCTGCCTCCTAAGTTATACAGCTTCCCCCTCTTGCTGTTGGATTACCTTCTTGTGATTGGTCTCTACCATTAAACGGATTTGATCAATCTTCTTTCTTCTCTCAATAGAGCAAAGCTCCTCTAGTAACTCGTATGTCTTTAAATCGACTGTTAAGGTTCTGTATCCCTTATTGTAGTCACCCATATCAATCTCCTTTGTGTGCTTAAAAGTGAATTGTACCTAATTATAATAGATTTGAACACAATATTAACACTTTATTAGCATCTTAAAAAAACATTAAATAAGTGTTAGAAAGTGTTGTAATCTTCAATCAGTTTGCTATTATAGGTGTGTAGGAAATGATTTCTACACATTGGAGAAAAGATATGACATACAAAAGCAAATGGCATGAGGCAAGAGAGCTAGAGATTGAATACAATTTCTTGCACAGAAAATTGTGGGGACATTTCCCACACCCAGTGCAAGAAAGATATTCTGATTTTTGTTGGCAGAAAAGAATTTTTGAAACTGCACCTTCTATTAAGTGTGGTTACATCACTGACTGGAAACAGTATGGCAAGACTTTAGAAGAAGCCATTGATCTTTTAAAAAGTCTCATTCTTGATGACAAACAAGATCAACAAGCAATTGTTGAAGAAGAAGGTAGCACACCATTTGAAAGGAATGGTGGTTACATGAGAGAAATGGTTGGTCTTGGAGATTGCAGATAATGAAACACTTTAACAATAGAAAATTTAGTTTGTTTAACCATATGTGTGACATCTTGTTTGAGTTCTATGAAAGAAATGGTTTAGAACACATGTGTGCTTTAGAGGCTCAAATGAGTGGTAACTACAAAACTGAAGATCAAAAAGAATGGTTGGAAAGATTTTGCAATGTTTTAGATAGAGTTGAAAACAGGAGGTAGCATAACAAGAGTGTTCACAAGTGTTGACATTCAATGCTTGTGAGCGTAAATTTAACAGAACATATTTTAATAAGGAGAAATGAATGGACCCACTGATGCTTACAAGTTTAGCCATGGCTACACTGACGGCTCAAGTGATCATCTATATCATTTACCAAAACAATAGGTAAACACATGACACAGTATAAAGATGTTGTTGAGACACAACAAAAAAAATTAAAAGAAGAAAAAGATTTAAACACTTCTGTTAGCATAGGCTGGCAAAGAGAAGAGCTTGGAAAACCTCATGTGGTGAGACACAAAGGTTTTAAAGACAGGGTGGAGTTTGAGTATTCTGATAAACGCAAAAAGCCACACACAGAATGGAAATAAATTATCCCTGTGGTTGGTTTGATGCAGAGCAATTACCAAGCCGTGACGATGACTGATTCATATATAAAACCATACGATTACAAGGGGATGTTCTGGGACGATGTTTCAAAACAATTATACACATGGGGTGAACTGCAATCTCTATTTAAAGAGAGGCAAACAAAGGGAGAAAATAATGAAGGGAAACAAAGAGATAATTAGCTTTGAGCAAGCTTTGTATGCTTACAAATGTTATTACCAAGACATGTACAACATGAGTTATGTAGAGATGCCCGATATTGTATCTTCATATGTTGGTGCTAAAGGCGGTTGGTTTTTAAGAACCCACAACGATGAAAAATTGGCTCATGTATTAAAGTCAGGACATGTTAAACTAAATCACTAAGAGAGGACCCTAAATGTTATTTAAAAAGAAAGATGATATCTTGCTGAACACAAGCAAGATGAATGCCAGTGAAATTATTGAAGTCTATGCAAGGCTAAACCTGTTTCAAAAAGCCGCACTGCTTAGGTTGCTGGTTAGAGATGTAATCTTTGAACACGGTGACGAACAAATCAGTGGACTTCAGTTCAGTGATATCGAAGTAGACGGTGCTATTATCACTGCAAAATCTGAAGGCTAAAGTTTATTAGGTAATCTACCAACCCTTCTGATTGTCATAAACTTCCAGAGTTCTGGTATCGGTCTAAGCTCATCACAATGCATGGCTGGACAGGTGCCATTACCAAAGTCAATGTCCTTGGCTTTCTCAATAAACTCTTTGCGACCAATCCAACCAGCTACATGAACTGAGTCTGGTATGTCGTGAGGTGTTACAAAGATAGCTACATCTGCCTTAAAGAACTTCTTATCTTTAAAGATTAGATGCCCAGCCTGAGCAAAGGTTGCCTTCACATCAAAGGACACATCGTTGTCCCACATATCAATGTTCTTATCTATGCCACCTTTGTGGATGTCATGGTCAATCTGGAAAACTCTGGCTACTGCCAGCTCTCCCTTCACGCCAAGCAAGTCAATGTCATGATCGCTTCTGGTTGGGTCCTTCTTTTGATTGGCTACCTTAGCAGCTCTTGCCAATTGCCAACGCAATGAAGCCGCTTGTTCGCACTCGGATAAGTCCTGTCTTGTGAATCTTACTATCATTTTTTATTCCTCAAATTGTGTATCCCAATCCTGAACATGGTTCTGGTTGTATCGTTTGGCAAATCTTTGTATGCCACATTCAACAAACGGTTGGGAAGGTTGTACATCCGCTTTGGTAACCAGTAGACACATAAGTGTGTGATTACCTCGATGCGTTTATCTTCAAAGCCATACCCTTTAAGAAAATCCTCTCTCTCTTTCTGGGTGTTAAACTTCGAAACTTCCGTAGCCCAATACACATGATCATGAACGGGTTTGGGAAGTCTCTTAGTCAATTATAAGTCTGTTAATTTAATTGGAACGATTTGGTTATGCAGATTGTATGGAGTGTAAATCCCAGTGTCCCTACAATTGAGCAGACGCTCTAACGCTTGCTCATTAAGTGATCTGCCATACTCTATCGCCTCAGCGTCAAGCTCATACACCACATAGGGGTATGGATGAGTCTTGGCAATGGCTAAGAACTGAAAGCGATCCACTTCAGTCATGCCAGAGTTCCTAGCAGCATCAAGGTAGAAAGCTGCCTGTTGATGGTAACCAAAACTCTTGACTGATTGTTTAAAGCCTCGTGGACTGGCATCTCTGCAAGTCTTGAGATCAATAATCACATTGTCCTGTAACATGTCGAACCGGGCTTTGCACAGGTGACCAAAGTAATCGAAGACCACCGATAGCTCAGTCTGGTCCTCGCCTCTGGGTTTAAATGCATCAAGCACTTCACACCGAGCAACACAAGTGTCATACAAGTCCTGAGAGATCACACTGCGATCACCAGCCGTGGCAACAAAGTCTGCATACTCTTCTTTGCCTACCTTGGTTCTTTTGTCAATCTTTGGGGTAATGATAAACTCATCGTCAAAGACATGTGGTTCTAAAAACAAACAATGTTGTAGTCGACCTTCTACAAAAAACGATGCCTCACTGTCTGGCTTCTCTTCGTATTTGTATGCATAAGGGTCTTTCATGATGGCTGTCAGGTCGTGTGAACGAACCGCACCCAATTCATTGTATTCGGGGAATGGCATGTCTTCATACACTCCCTCTTGGTATACGACCACATCGAAACGTGGTTCAAAATCTATAATGTCACCCATGGTAAATAAGAAGGGCTACTGAACCTATTTGTTTTTGGAGAATCAAATATGAAAATTATATTCTGATCCAGTAGCCCAAACCGTTAAAACGGGATATCTTCCTCGCTTACAGAGCCAGTCTTGGCTAGGGTGTCAAGAGATGAGAAGTCTTCTCCATCCTTCTTCTCATACTTTTGTGACTCAGCCTTGTTAGAGGCAACAACTTCAAAAGATTCATCAATCTTTGTTTGTACCCACTCAGGCAGATTAAAGAATACATCGCACATCTTTTTGTCGTCTTTAGCATACTCGTCAACATCAAATGCTAACTGCTCGTTAACTGTTGCAATTTTCTGCACGCCACCTTCAGGGTGATACACTGCTGTGACTTTAGGGTTGCCACCAGATGTTAGTTCCACTTCAATCTCACAAGTGCAACCCAGAATGTTGGTTAGGTCAAAACCTTTCAACTCCTCATCGGTGAATTTCTTTTTACGCCATGAGCATAGGTCTCTAAATAAAGCAGACTTCTCATTCAATGACAGGGTGTACTGCTTCATGATAGAAAAGGGTTTGCCATCAGTCATTTTATTGTCTGGAGTTTCCCAGTAAATAAAAACGCTGTGACGCTTGCTGGTTTCTCCCTCATACGTTTCGTTGTGTGTGCCGACATCAACGATACGATAGCAAGCTGCTTTGTATTGACCGACAGGTAAAGATTCGTACCCGCCACCATTGGACTCATTTTTTATAGTAAGTGCCATATTTATTTCTCCTCAATAAAAATAATTATTGTTAATTGTTTCCAAACAAAGTATATTGTAAGGTATTCAACATAACATAATATAGAAGTTTCATAGAGAGGGCAAGTATGGGAATAAAAAATATTAAAGGGAGTGGTCGAGAGTTCGAAAAACCTCTGACCATGGAGTCAATGGGGAAGTTTACAGAGTTCCTCAAATCACATGGCTTCGAGCCAAAGGAGGGGAACCTTGAACCTAACCCAGAAAAACCACAAAGAGCTTACACTAATGTCAATGGTAAAAGAGCCATGTCTGGTTACTATGCTTACTATGATAACTTTGGCACACCAATTGGATTTGCCTCTGACTATCGAACTGGACAGACACACAACTTCAAGTTATCTGGAAGGAAATCTTCCGAGGTTAACTACGAAGCTCTCGAACAATTCAGAGAACAAGCAAAGCAAGACCAAGAACAAAAACATTTAAAGGTAGCAAAGAAAGCCAGAATGATCTGGGACTTGGCTACTCCCTGTGATTCACATCCCTACTTAACAAGCAAAGGAGTTAAGTCACACCATTTAAGAGTACACAAAGACAGACTGCTGATTCCCATCATTGATGAGACTGGCAAGATGTGGTCTTTGCAAACAATCTTTCCAGACGGCTCAAAAAGATTTTTGTCTGGTGGCAAGACAGGAGGTTGCTTCTTCTTAATAGGCACGCATCTTATTAAA
>Ga0209535_1001057_pt1 | contig 18951 bp, 42 predicted proteins | sample LinPmetageLP28_FD_184041 | JGI IMG/M metagenome (GOLD analysis project Ga0209535, IMG submission 184041) | Marine viral communities from the Pacific Ocean - LP-28 (SPAdes) (version 2) | ecosystem: Environmental > Aquatic > Marine > Oceanic | place: Pacific Ocean | collected 2009-08-22
TATATAAATCAGTGACTTGATTCCCTGTTAGTGCTGTGTCAAATATACGTACTTGGTCTATTTTGCCGTTTAAAGCATAAGTTCCAATATTGCCTTGTAATTGACCCATCGTTAAGGGTTGTGGAGAACCTGCTATTCTTATAGCAACTGCTGAACCAGATGTGCCACTTGGTGTTATTGCTGTACCATTTAAATATACAGTTGTTGTTGTTCCTGTGTGAGTTACTGATAAATGATACCAAATTCCAGTATTTACTGTATTTATAAAATTTTGTATATATGTAGAAGATGAACCATAAATAACAACGCTTAAACCACTATTTAATAGTGAAGCATAGAATCTTGCATTTCCAGTGCTATCATACGAGCTTATTAATATTCGGTCAGTTGAATCATTTAAATTAGTTTTAAACCAAAGTGAAAAACTTAAACTTGAAACATTTAAGGCAGTACCAAGAGATGAACTTGTAATTACACTACTACTCCCATTAAAATTCGCAGCCTCATTAAACTTAGCGTCTATTACTTGTGTAGCTCCATTACCGAAGTATGTGTTAACGTTGAAATTATTTGTAGGTATAATAGTAGGTGCGCACTGCACCTCATTGTAAAGTGATGTTACATTAGCGGCTGTTAGTGCTGTAGGGAATATACGCACTTGGTCTATTTTGCCTTCAAAAAATTCATCTGGAGCATTATCATTTGTATCGCCAATTAAAAAAGGTTCAGAACTTGTAGAAGTTGTAGTAGTATTTGATAAAGAACCAGAAAGCTGTCCGTTTAAATATATTTTTTGAGTACTAGAATCTCTAACAAGAGCAACGTGCGACCACTGATTTAAAAGAGTAGTTCCTGTGGAGATTAACTGAAAAAAAGTACCACCTGTGCTAATTAATCCAAAGGTAATTTTTTGAGTTGAACCTGTTCTATAAGAGTAGAAATTTCTTGCAGCAGTTGACTTTCCATATTGTGCTAATGGTGCTCCATAACCTGTATTAGTTGTTGGGTATATCCAAAAAGAATATGTAAAATTATCAGTAGATAAATTTAAAGGTTGTGTTAATGAAATATAACTACTACTCCCATTAAACTCCCCTGCATTACCAAACTTACCTGCTACGTTGAAGTCAACGCTTGTGGCTGTACCGTTATAGTTCCCGGTCTGGTCAGTAGCATCCTCCATCTTGTAGTATGCTGTAACAGCAACAGGATAGTTTATCGTATCTGTAGTACATGTTGGAGCTACCGCCTCATAGTCTATTTGAAACCAAGCTGCCCCGTCATAATACTCTACATGATTGTCATCAGTGTTGTAGCGAAAGTCACCAGCAGTAAGACCCGTTGTAGGTCTCTGAGCTGTAGTACCACTAGGCAATTGTTTAGCACCTGTCGTGTTGATGTCTAGTAATTCGGGTGTATTGATTTTAGTTATTGCCATAATTTTTTTAACTGAATGTTATTGTTCCTGTTCCTACAGTAGTGAATGATAATATAGTATCTGTTCCATCTGTTGATTCAGTTGGTGTTATAACTGTTGTTGAATAACTAGATACATCAGCTGTTGGGTAGCGTAATACAACTATTCCTGAGCCGCCAGCTCCAGCACTACCGCTTATATTTTGATTGTATCCAGAATGGCCTCCTCCTCCAGAACCTGTATTTGCACTTCCATTTGTACCATTAAGGCTACTAGAAGAACCGCCAGAACCACCAACACCTGACCCACTAGCACCTCCAGAACCAACACCTCCTAATGCTCCTCCACCACCACCAGCATAAAATAATGATGTTCCGGTTATAGAATTTGCTAAACCTAAACCTCCCGCGCCAGCTGTACTACCGCTAGTAAAACTGCCTCCAGCTGCTCCAGCGCCGCCGCCGCCGCCGCAGCCATAATACGCATTTACAGCCATAGAACCACCATTGTTTCCTTGAGATGGATTTGTGCTAGGGGTGTTACCAGAACCGATGGTATTTCCAAATCCTGCTCCTCCGCCAGAGCCACCGGCACTACCATCAGCACCTGCATAACTACCACCAGCGCCGCCGCCGCTTGATGTAATAGTTGTAATTCCTGTTCCAGAAAAAACACTATCAGAACCAGATTGTCCGTTTTGTGTATTTTGACCACCAGCGCCGCTATCTCCAACAGTAACGGTATAATTAGTTCCAGTATATAGAGTTAATGCTGAAACAGAACCACTATTATGTGATGTTCTATATCCTCCAGCGCCGCCGCCGCCGCCAGAACCAACGTTTGAGGCGCCAAAAACACTACCGCCGCCTCCACCGCCAGCAACTACTAAATAGTCTACCGTTACAGGAGAAGGATTGGCTAGATTTTCATAGTTCTTCCAATCTGTTCCGTTGAAATGTTGCATGGTACTCGCTGAACCTTGTGACGTTCCATCTGTATCATTACGAATCATGCCGTCTTCTGTTGTTCCTGAATAGGCAGCTCCACTAGGCATTTTTAATGATTTAGTAGCGCCTGTTGCGTTTAAATCTATAAGGTCGTTAATTACTTTTGTTATTGCCATGTCTTATATTTCTTCCCAAGTTAATGTTTCTTCATTCCACTTATAAGGTTTAGTATCATTAGGGCACTCAACAGGAGCTTCCCATCGTTGATTCTCTTCGTTATAAATCCAACTCGCATAAGGCTTTACTCCCGGCTTGTCTATCCACTCTAGCGTAGGCTCATTCCAATGCCAATCCATGCCTTCCGGTCTTTCAGTTGGCGCTTCCCAATAGCAAGTGTCCTCATTAAGAGTCCAGCTAGCATAAGGTTGAGGTGCATAAAAAGCATCTCGCACAGGGTCGTACATATAGCCCTTACCCGCATAATTTTTTCTAAACGGCGTGCCGCCTAATTTGTGCACACCACCCTGAGTATTGTATGACATGCGTCTTACCGCTTGCACTCCTGCTTGATGTCTGTACCACCCTTCCCAGTACAGAGTATTGTCTACTGCTACTAGTGGGATATTTCTAATTTCTTCTATAAGGGCTTGTATCTGGTCATCAATTGCTTGAAGCTCCGCAGGGTACTCGTCCTCTATAGGATTGTACTCAATATCTTTTTTACTTTCTTCAAGAACTCTTACTTGCTCATCTTGAGCCGAAGAGTCTCCTGAAACATATTTTATTTCATCCACTCCCGTAGCAACATGCGTTACTATGTAGGGAGTATTGGCAATGCTTGTCTCTAGTGCAGCCATCTCAGTGACTAGCGCCTCTGTTCCCTCTGCCTCTTTTGCTTTCATATCCGCTAAGGCTGATTCTTGTCCTGGAACAAGAGCTGCTTTTTCAGTATCTATCTCTTCTTGCTTTGCTGTTATTGAACTATTAAGAGCTTCTTTCTCTTCCTGAGTCATCTCAATTGTCCATTGAGACTCCAATGCAGCTAGTTCACCTTGTAAAGTTTTCAAAGTTGCTGATGTAAATGAATCTTCGTATGCTGTTTTGAGCGTAGCATATTCATCTGAAGCTCTGTTAGCTATTTCAATAACATCCTTCTCACCTCTAGCTTCTTGTAGTCTAGTCCTGTCGGCTACCGTATACTGTTCATTAGATATGTGTGCGTAGTGTGCCATATTAGAATGTTATTGTTGCGCCTGATGCAGCTGTAGTTATTGAATAAAAATATTCACCTGCTGGCATATTAGTTGTGTCTCCATTTACGCTTTGTCCAGCTGATGTTGTCGTTCCATTTACTTCCACACCAGCGGTAAATGTAGCAGATGATGAAGTGCATCTTAGTATAACTATTCCTGAACCTCCATTTCCGCCTACATAGTTTGCACCAAAATTACCACTTCCGCCGCCGCCTGACCCAGAATTAGCTGTGGCATTTCCACCGTTTCCTTGATAATTACCATTTCCGCCGCCAGCTTGACCAGTTCCCGGAGTAGTGCTATTTCCACCGTATGTTCCGCCGCCGCCGCCGCCAGCATAAAAAACGCCGGCAGGAACAGCAATTGTACTTGCTAAACCTACACCGCCATTAGCTCCATCGACTCCAGTTGTATCTGCGCCTGCGCCACCAGCTCCTCCTCCTCCAGCAGCACTTACACTGGCGGCAGTTGAATTACCTCCTGCATTACCTTGACCCGCAGGAGAGGCTGCTCCTCCTGTATTAGCGCCCGTTCCTGTTGCACCGCCACCGCCGGAGCCTCCATCTTTTCCTTTATTTATTCCAGTACCATCACCTGCACCGCCGCCGCCTCCTCCGGTTGATTCTATTGATGCAAATATAGAGTTGTTTCCATTATCTCCTTGAACATTAATGCCGCCAGCTCCTCCAGCTCCTACTTTAAGTGGATAAGGCGTTCCTATATTAATAGATAGCGCTGTGCCTCCATAGTTAGTTAAGTATCCCCCAGCTCCTCCTCCTCCAGCGCCGTTTGATGCTGTACTTATTCCTGAACCACCACCAGCGCCGCCTGCAACAATTAAATACTCTAATTCTAGAGTCGTAACAGCCTCCTTAAGATTTCTCCAGGCTGTTCCGTTGAATACCTCGGTTTTGCCTGTAGTTGTGTTCTCACGCATGTCACCTGCGGTTGAGTCTACTACAGCAGGCTGGTCGCCTGTAGCGCCCTTAGCCCACACTAGTCCTCCAGTGTTACCACTCATGTCAATTACATCGGTAGTTACTTTGTTTATTGCCATGCGATAAAGTTATGTTGTTGTTACTGTCTCTACTACTGCTCCGTTAGGGAAGAATGTTCCGCCATCAAGAGTTACCGTAGTCCCCGCGACTGTATATGTTGTTTTGCTTTGATATACCCCAGAGATATACATGTCTACATAGTTTTCACTTGATGGAGTAGCCGTAAGTGTAAATGTTCCTGTAGTTGCATTTGCTATAGTAGCAGTATCTACTGTTTTAGTAGGAGCTCCACTTGGAGGTGTTGCCCATGCCCCAGTATAATCTAAGAATTGTCCAGCGCTTCCACCCGTAGTAGTAACCGCTAAAGTTCCCGTTGTTGTAACAGGGCTACCCGCCACAGCAAAAGCACCTGGCATAGTCATTCCTACTGAAGTTACTGTTCCTGAGCCTGAAGCCGAGGTGTCTAGTGTAATAACATTACCCGTTTGAGTAATGGTCATTCCACCTGCTGGAGTTAATGTTATATTACTATCTGACCCAGTTGCTGCATCAAGATTTACATCTACACTTGAACCGTTTGTAGAACTTCCTATAGTGTAAGTATCTCCCACTACTGTAGAAGCAATTGTAAATCCATTCCCAGCTCCATCATCAGTTAAGGTAATATCATTACCAGCCGTAATTGTAATTACATCTGTACTTGCAGGGCCTGTTCCTGTTAAAATTAAAGATTCGTTTAATCCGTCTTGAGCTGTAGATACAGCATAAGTAGTATTTGCCGTTACAAGTCCAATAGGTATTTGAACATTATTTGTAGACTTATAACCAACTAAATAATCAATGTCTGATATTGTTGTTCCTACGTTAAATTGTGAAAATTTTACTGCCATGTTATTCTGTTATTAAGTCTTCTAAAGTTGCTTCATCAACCATTTGTATGTTTAACTCTGTTATTATTTCTTGGCTACCAATAGGTGGAGCTTGAGAAATTAAGTTTGAACCTATATAACTGGCTATCCAAATTATCATAATATTGCTATTATAATTACCACAATGCAATTATATTAGTAGCAGATGTTCCCGTTGCAAAAACTCTAACAACTTGCACTGGAATAAACGCTCCAGTATTAATGCCGTTAAAGGTTACATCGTCACCACCTACTGTTCTTACTTTTAATGTTCCAGCTCCTCCAACAAATAAAACACATCCGTTGTTTTTACCCGCTCCAGGGTCTGTGGAAATACTAGGAATATCTACAGTGTCACTTGGAGTAACATCAGCCGCACGATATGCTTGTAATTTTTGATAAGCCATAATTAATTTTTATAAGGTATTAATCTGTTTAATCCGTCACGGCGACCTTCGCATCCGCAATCGGTATTTGTTACTTTAGCAACAGTATCGACCACACGCTTTATGCCTGTGGCTTTTGTGAATTTATGTATTGTATCTCCGAGACCTCTTGATTTCATTTTTTACAAGTACATAAATTATTGTCACATTTTTTTGTTGTCATAGAAATAACTAACAAAGCTTTATTCCATTTACATTTACATTTTTCCCAAAAGTTACTAATCCAATTAGCTCCTTTTATAAGCCACGCCCCTATTTTTCTCATATTAACTTAAATGCTTATGAGTTTTGTAATGTAAATTATCACTTCTATATTCCATTCCCTTGTCTGCACCATATGCATGACCATACATTTTTTTGGACATAGCTTTACTTTCATCTCTTCGGTCTTTCATAGACTGAGATTTCTTGCCATTACGAGCCCCTAAAGATTCGTTTAAACGTGAATTGTAACCTTGCTTTTTCATATCTAAAATTTATTATACAAATATACTAATATTTTCCTTGCCTACTTTTTAGACTTAGCCCCTACGCACTTCCATCTCTTTCGAGATAAATTGTTTGGAGTGTTAGGGTCGTTTTGTTTTTTCTTGCTTAATCGTCTTTTGATACCTAGGCTTCTAGCGCAGTAGCTGTCGCCTTTAGAAGTACCCGGTCTTACTCTTGGTCCTCCGCCTTTAGCACTACCGGCTTGACCATAGCTTACTCTTTTACCTGTAGAGGTAATTTTTACTTTTGCCTTTCCTTTTCTAGGAGTTGCCATTTACTTTTTCTTATGATTATAACCTTGTTTTTTTAAACGGTTATGGTCTGCCATTGTTTTAGCAATTTTTACTATACCCGTTTTACTAAACATTTTGTGTACTTTGAATTTTTTTGCCATTATGCGTTTCTTACTGTTCGTGTATTTCTAACAAATTGCTTTTTTCCGCCTGAAGCTTTTTTCTTTCTGGCTGTAGCAGCAAGCGCACGCTTGCTTAGTCTTTGTGCTTTAGCTAAAGGAAGGCATCGGTCTGGATTTTTTTTGTTCTTGCTCGTGCCACAAGCACCCTTTATCTTTCCATCCGTTCCTATACGAACCCATTTCTGGTCACGCCATTTTTTAAGCTCGCCCATTATTTTTTTCTCAAAGCTGTAAAGTCAGAGCCTTCAATCTTATTAGGGTTGCCAGATTGTTTAGCAATATATTTTTGTTTCTTGCTAAGCTTATCAATATTTTTGTTTGAAAAGCCAATGCCGTTATAATCCATTTTATTTTTTGCCATAGTTAGGGTCTTTACAATATTTACTTGCCGCCATGTTTGCATAAGCTGACGGATATTTATCAAAGGTGCGCTTTGCCCAGGCTATTCCGGCAGAGCATATTTTATTCCCTTTCTTTTTTGTTCTTCCTTTAGTAGCCACTTTCAGTCATTTTTTTAGTAGGGTTATTTTTAACAGACCCCCTCATTGTTTTTGCAAACTCAGTGGCTTGTGCTTTTCCAACTGCATTATATGGAAAAGATTTTGTTTTCATCTTTCCACTATCCATGCATTTATATTTTACTGTAGGCATAATTAATATTTTTAATTAAAATAATTTTTTATTTTTTCCAGATACATTGATGTTTTTCCTTTAGTTTTTTGATTTTTTTCAATAAACCTTTCTGCACCTTTTAATCTAGACATATTAATAGAAGCCGCTCTATCTTTTGATTCTGATTTATCACGATTATAAAAAGGTGGAAATTTTTTACTTGCTACCTTCTTGATTGAATCATTGTGTCTTTGAACTCCTTGATTATATTGTTTTAAAGAATTAAAATTAGACTTTTTAGTTAATGAATCAATTTGACTATTCCGCATTGGAATAGAATTGTAAACTTTTTTTTTAGGGTCTGGCATAATTACGCTGTTGTTTTAGGTTTTTTTGTTACAAATCCAGTTCCAAAGGGTCCTTCAAAACTATTCTCTCTTTTCTTTCCTGGTTTATCTTTAGCCTTCATGTTGTTTAAAAACTTCTCAACTGTAGTGTCTCTAAAGATAAATGTACTAGGGTCTATTGGTTTCTTTTTCATTTTATTTTCTTTTAGCAGGTTTATTATTTCCTTTTTTTTGAGCTCTAGTACAGTGACTATACTTTCCTCTACGATTTAACGACTTTCCCATTTTTGTCTTTTAACTCAAAATACACACCTGCAATAGAAAGCTTGTCTACTATTTCTTTTTGCATTTCAATTAACATTGCCTCAAGCTCATCCTTTTGTTGGATAAGTTGCGAGACTTGTCCTTCAAGTTTTTCGTTTGCGCTTTTAAGCTCTTGAACTTCATTTGGATTTCTACCAATTATAGTAAATAAAATTACTGACAATGAGCCGGATATAACTCCAACAATACTAACAAATAAATCTTTATTCTCTGTAGGTATTTGATTGAAAGATAAGAATAATAGTAAACCTACTACAACTAAAAATATTCCAGCTGCTCCAGCGTAATGTCTTATTTCTTTATAGGTATTTTGTTCCATAGTTATTTTTATAAATATCTTTGTACAAATTTACTAAATTTAATTCAATGAAATCTGACTACTTAAAATACTGGAGGGTAATACGATACTTTATAAAAGCTAAATATGATTTGAATACTCAAGAGCTAGATATGCTACTTTTTTTAAATTCAGAGCAATATTTTGACATAGGTAGATTTAAAGAGTTTGATAATTTATTGAGCTGGGACAAACATAGATTTTACAAACTACTAAAAAAAGGATGGATAGAAAAATTTCGTAAAGGTCAGAACGGACTACGAACCGTATATTGCCTTTCTTATAAAACAAAAAGACTAATTAAGTCTGTGTATAATAAACTAGAAGGGGAAGAGATTCCTACCTCCAATACACATAACCCTATGTTTGCTAAGAATGTTTGTTATTCAGATAAAGTATATCGCAATATGATAATAGAAATGAATAAGTTTATAAAACAACAACGACATCATTCTGAGAAATAATCGTGTAAGGTTCGTTATTAATAAGCATGGTGTATCCAGCTCTCTTATCATAATATATTTCATCACCTTCATTTATTACAGTCACCTCTGTCCCTGGTTTTACTATAATTCCTTTTTTGTATCTTAGCTGGTTGGCATCGTCTGAAGACAATAACAATCCTGAAGAAGTTTTTATTTCTTCTTCAATGGTTTTGATTACAATATTAGTTCCTATTGGTTTCATTTAAAAGTTCTTTTTAATATTTCCCATACAATAATTACAGTAAGTATTTCCTGCCATGGCATTAATTTAATTCTTTTTTTAGTAATGCTATTTCCTCAAAAACATCTTTATAAGTAATATCGGTTCTTATCATTTTATAAATTTTAAAATCTTGTAAATAAAAAGTTACCGTTAACAATCCAAAGTGTTCTATTAAATTTTTCCATTCCTTTTGGAATTTATCCGTTTTCATAGCTTCTTGCCATAGTTACTATAGCATCAGTAGACAAAATAGTTATAGCAACCGACACAGCATTTTGCAGTGCCGACTTAGTAACCTTCATAGGGTCTATAATTCCCATTTTTATCATATCCCCATAGCACTCGTTCTTTACATCATAGCCATTTAACCCTAAAACAACATTTTCGGGAGGATATATTTTTGACTCCTTCAACCCTGCGTTGGCTAATATTTGAACTAGTGGCGAACGAAGAGCGTCAGCTAAAATTGCGTAAGCAATTTTTTTAGATTTTGACTTTTTATTCCCTGCGCCTTGATTAATGATTTTATCTTTTAATTTCTTATGGAAAAAATAAAGTGCCAGTCCTCCTCCAGGAAGTATTCCTTCTAATAAAGCCGAGCGCACCGCACAGACTGCATCGTCAACTCTATCAAAGAGTTCCTTTTGCTCTAGGTCGGTGTTACCGCCAACATATATAACACCAATTCCGCCTGTAAGCGATGCAATTCTCGACAATATAAAATCCTTATCCGGTTTTTTATTGGCAAGTTTGTGCGCTCCCCACAACTCTTTCACTCTTGTGTCTACTGTTTTAGACTTTTCTTTTTTATCCTTAATAACAATACACGAGTCTTGGTTTACTATAACCTTAGAGGCATGGCCTAGGTCTTTAAACTCTACAATACTCAAATCGTCTCCTGTCTTTTCTGAGAAATAAGTAGCGCCAACGGCAAGAGCTATATCTTGCATTAGTTCATGTTGTTTGTAGCCAAACGAGGGAGGGGTGATGCTACAAATTTTCAAGCTGTTCTTCATCACATTTGCCGCTAGGGTATTTATGACGTTAGTAGAACAAGGCGCTACTATTAGTAATTTTTTATTGTCCTGGATAATAGGCTTGAGTACGTTCTCTATCGTAAGAAGGTTTGATATCTCTGCATCTGAAACTAATATATGTACATCCTCCAATATACACTCATCCTTTTTCTGGTTGTTAATGAAAAGATTAGAGCTATACCCTCTATCTATCTTTAACCCATCGGTAGTTTCGCTATAAGTATCAGAGTTCTGTGAACGCTCTACCGTCACTATCCCGTTTTCGCCCACCTTATTATAAGTGTCGGCAATAATTTTTCCTATGTGACTGTCATTATTAGCCGATATACAAGCCACGTCACTTAATGTTTTTTTGTTTACAGGTTTACTCATCTTACCGAGCTCCTTAATAACACCTTTGGTCTCCGTTAAAAGCTCTCGTAGTATCTCCGTTTTGTTGTCACCCTTCTTTATGTTCTTCATCCCCGATAAAACTAAAGACTCCGTAAGAACTATCGCCGTAGTTGTACCATCTCCCGCAAGGGTCGCCGTTCGGTCTGCCGCTTCACGCATCATCCGTACCGCAAGGTTCTCTACCGGGTCTATAAGTGCAATTGACTTAGCAACAGTAACACCATCTTTAGTAACCGTAATCCCATGAGTATGGTCTGGTGACTCTATAATCACCGTATTACCCATTGGACCTAATGTGCTTTTCACAGCACTGGCCATCTTATTAATACCCTCTATAAGTTTTGTTTGTCCCTCTTGCGCAAAATGTAATTCTTTTGGCGTGTATCCTCCTTGTTCCATGATTGAATTTAATTTATATCAAAGGTATACTAATTTCAATTAAATACAAAATGTTAAAAATAAATTTCCCCTATATATATATATATATATTATATTATTATTATTATTATTATTATTATAATTAATAAATATAATTAACATTTTCAACAGCGACCTGATAGTCAGTAACTTAACCAACACATTTTCGACACACTATCAACACTAATAGTAGTAAAACAACACCATATAGATAATTACAGCTTGTTTGGTTCAAGTTTAATGTACATCCTACAGTACCAGAAACAGAAAAGGTAGCCGTAGCTACCTTATCATCCATCAACATAAAACTAAACATTTAGAGAAAGCCTCTAAATTCTTTCATAGATTCCGCTCTTTCGATTCCATCTGCAATCATTTTAATCTTGCGGTCCTCTGTTATAATTCTTTTCATATTAGCAGCTTGTTGAATACCCGTCATTCCGTCCGGTCTTTCGTTTACAAGTCTTCCGTTTTTTACTGTTAGTCCGTTCATCTTAATATATTATTTTAATACTTATTAATCCTAAATAAATAGTAACCTCAGAATAATCATACTCCCTGTCCCTGGAGTAATAAGACCAGCCAAATGCAAAACCTATTTTTAATCTGTTGTGGATTTCTATTTCCATATACAAAGGTAATAAAAATTATTAGACGTATGTAGTGTTTGGGTAATACATACATATCACCAGCTGCCCCCTCAAAAGAAAACCGATTTGTTTTTTTGGGGTGGGGGTTACTTTCAAAAAATCCCGCTCCAATTTTTTAGGCTTTTTCTGGTGGTGGTGCGTACAGTTGCACCGCCTCCACTCCCGCTCCCCAGCTCCTACGTTTCACGCTCCCCGATTTGCGTGGGATATTGAGCGCATGCGCTGGATTTCTACAGAATTTCACAGAGTGAATAGCAAAGTATTAAAGGGATTACAAGAGAACTGTACCCCTTTTACCCCTCGCCAATTCCCACCAAAACAAAACAAACAACCCACCAACACCACGCGCGAACCCCTATAAACAAAGGGAAAAGTAAATTAATTACTAAATATATTGTGTATTAAATTTATTCTCTATACATTGCAACATATTAACAACAATTAAACAACATTATTATGACAACAACAAAACCATTATATCAACAACGAAAAGCAAATTTAAAATTAAACATTGAGGAATGCGACCTATTAAGAAATGCCCTTAAAGACTTGCACAGCGGTCTTTTTAAGTTTGAAAAAGAATATAAGACTTGTGACGTTTTAATTAATAAATTAAGACGAGCAAAACTAAATTCATTCAAAAAATAAATAAACCGCTCCACCAGTTAAACAGTCCATCCATTGATGGGCTTTTGGTGGTAAACAAACAAAAATTTGCGAGTATAAAATTAAATTTATACATTGCACTTATTAACAATTAAATTAACAATTATGGAACAGATTACAATGACAAAAACAAGACTATCAAAAAACACCAGTCCAAAAAATACCTTTAAATTATTGGATGAAATAACTACTGAAGTAATACCGCGCGAACGCTACGAATTTATAACAAAGACCGAAACTTTGAAATGGTTTAGAAGTTTAGGAGGAAGTGAAACGGCTGAGCGTTCATATACTTGCAGAGGCTACAACGTTACAAAATTAACGTCTACCAGTCCCGACAAACAAATAAAAGTAATTAGAGAATTTAAATTTCAATAATCATGAACACAAACACAATAAAAACAGAATTAAGAAATCACATTGAAGAAAATATTAATAATTATGCCTCTAATGATGAAGATTTGCATTTTCATTTGTTTAATGAGGATTATTATATCATCGGATATTATCAATGTGAACAATGGCTAAAGAAACATAATATTTCAGTCTTTGAGGGTATTGAGTTCGTGCAAGATTATGAAAGGGATAATTTCGGAAATGATGCCGTTCAAACGTATGACAACGCCGAAAAACTTGTAAACATGATTGTTTATATAGTAGGCGAAGAATTAATATATCAAGAAGAATATCACAAAGAATTAATTTAAAAGAACAAACACAATGAAAACACTACAAGCAATAAAATCAATTCAAGATATTGAAATTATCATTAGTCCAAAGAATTATGATGAGGAGCAAGAAATAATTTATATCTCCGATAAAAATTTAAATATTCTTACCAACAATGGGAACATCTCATTTGAAAAATTTATAAATAGTAAAGATTTTTTTGATATTTATAATACTCTAACTGGCTTAAAAATGAAAGAGATTGCAAAATTTTCATGTTGCCTATTAAACGTAAAAGATTTTGAGCAAATTCAAAATACCCTATTTGGTAAAACCATAATTGAAACAAACGGAAAATATTATAATTAAAAAACGATGAACGAAATAAACAGAATAAAATTAGCACTAAAAAGACAGAGCGAACGAAGGGCAACCTTTGAGGATATAAATTATTTAATCTTAAAGGAAAGTAAGTACGGAACACTAAACACCCAAATAATAAAAGAGCTAATACGTTAAAGAAATGTTAAAATGTTGTGTATTTGTTATAAACATATTATATTGCATTAAAATACTGGATAGTTTAATTAGGTAAAACATCAAACCAATTTAAGACACGAGAAACGAGATGCGCATTAGTTTTGAGAGGTTGGGTTTAAAAATGTGGGTTCGATTCCCGCTCCAGTCAACTAATTTAAATAAACAAACAATGAAAGACAATAAACTAATAGCAGAATTTATGGGTATAAATGTTATTACTGAAGATGACATTAGAGCCAACAAAACCCCTATTTCTACATCTCACGATGGATATTTAGAGGAAGATTTAGAATACCAATCATCATGGGATTGGCTGATGCCAGTAATAAGTAAATGTCGAACCGAAAGTAAATCTGAAAATGATTATTGGGAAGGGATATACTATACTCTTGAAGAATGCGATATAGATATAACATATCCAACAGTAGTAGAATTTATAAAACGTACTAAAAAAAGTACATAACCTATGGGAGGAGCAATCCTCCCTCTGTAGTGGAATGTGAATTCTGCCTGATGATTGCAAAAGCATGAAACAGAAATTTAAATAAACAAACAATGAAAAACAAAATAAAAGCAATTATTAAGTATGTTGAGAATCCAAAGTTTTCAGAAGATAGTGAAAGCTCTGATTATTTATCAGATGGCGAAATGTTAGAGATAGTAATAGACGAATTAAAAAACCTAATAAAATCATGAAAACAAGAGAAAATTTAAAAGTAAAATGGCAGAACTCCATTCGAAAATTATTAGTAGGAAAAACAATCCGCCATGTAAGATACCTTACAGATAAAGAGATGAAAGATTGTATGTGGCATAAAAATCCTTTATTAATTGAATTTACTGATGGAACTGCAATCGTGTCCCAGTCAGATGATGAAGGTAATGATGGAGGAGCATACTACTATTTCGGCAAAAAGAAACACGAGGTAATACCAGTAATTTATTAAACAATGGAAAATACAATAACAGACTATGACAAAGACTTAATCTTAAATTGTCTTTATGACTACCAAAAATGGTTTGATGAAGATGAAAGTCAATATCAATCTATTGAAGAAGTAATAAATAAATTAACATAAAATGGAAGATAATAAAAACTGCCCTTGTTGTAATGAGCCTATGATTAAAATAGGTACAAAAGTTATAATTGCTGATAATTATCACGAACATGGTAATTACACAATAGGAACAACACAAACCATTACTGACCATGATGATTATGGGTATTACATATTAGATGGTGGCTATACTTGTTCAGAATCAGAAATAGAAATAATTTAACCCAACAGATATGAAAGCAATAACAGACTATGACAAAGACTTAATCTTAAATTGTCTTTATGACTACCAAAAATGGTTTGATGAAGATGAAAGTCAATATCAATCTATTGAAGAAGTAATAAATAAATTAACATAAAACTAAATACAATGAAAGACAAAATAAAAGCAATTATTAAGTATGTTGAGAATCCAAAGTTTTCAGAAGATAGTGAAAGCTCTGATTATTTATCAGATGGCGAAATGTTAGAGATAGTAATAGACGAATTAAAAAACCTAATAAAATCATGAAAACAAGAGAAAATTTAAAAGTAAAATGGCAGAACTCCATTCGAAAATTATTAGTAGGAAAAACAATCCGCCATGTAAGATACCTTACAGATAAAGAGATGAAAGATTGTATGTGGCATAAAAATCCTTTATTAATTGAATTTACTGATGGAACTGCAATCGTGTCCCAGTCAGATGATGAAGGTAATGATGGAGGAGCATACTACTATTTCGGCAAAAAGAAACACGAGGTAATACCAGTAATTTATTAAACAATGGAAAATACAATAACAGACTATGACAAAGACTTAATCTTAAATTGTCTTTATGACTACCAAAAATGGTTTGATGAAGATGAAAGTCAATATCAATCTATTGAAGAAGTAATAAATAAATTAACATAAAATGGAAGATAATAAAAACTGCCCTTGTTGTAATGAGCCTATGATTAAAATAGGTACAAAAGTTATAATTGCTGATAATTATCACGAACATGGTAATTACACAATAGGAACAACACAAACCATTACTGACCATGATGATTATGGGTATTACATATTAGATGGTGGCTATACTTGTTCAGAATCAGAAATAGAAATAATTTAACCCAACAGATATGAAAACAATTAACATGGGAAATAACTGCGTATCGTGTGGACATGATACCAGTTTTGGTAGTGGTAGATTTGTCAACAGAATGTCTGCGTGTATCTCTAGTGGAATAGATGATGTCGAAAAGGAGGGTTATATGTGTGAAGAATGTCAATCTTGGGATTGCGATGAATGTGGAAAATTGATTGCTGATTATGAAATTACAGACGACCAAAAACTTCTTTGTTATGAATGTCATGAATAAGATTAACACGAAAGAAAACCATTAAATCGTTTATACGATAAAACAGAAACTTAAATAAACAAACAATGAAAACAATAATTTATATTTTTACAGTACTATTAGTTAATACCATTTATGGACAATGCGATATTGGAACAGACGTAAGCACCGCCGAGGTGGTTTGGGAAGTTGATGCCTACGAAGGGCAAGGACACGAAGAGCAAATCCTGTGGGGATTGGCTTTTAATAAATACATAAAACAATATGACGTAAAAAGTCCAGACTCTATATATTACGATAGACACAATAGAGTGTATGGTCTTGAGTGGAGATTTAAGGATTCCATTGTAGTTATTGAAGTAAACAAATCAATAATAAAATACATAAGATAAGTATGTCAGTATTTGATTTTTCACATTTATCAGACGAGGTAAGAGAGAAGCTCGTTTTAAAACTTTCAGAGGAGATGCGTTATTGCAAAACTTGTGGTTCAAGATTAGGAATAGATTGCGGAGAGGCAGAACCCGATTATAACCAAAATTATTGTAGTATTGGATGTTATAAAGGCTGAGTAAAAAACTAATCCCTTGAAGGTAAACCATTTAAAGAAATAATAATTTATATAACTTGCACAACTTATGAAACTAACGAAAGAGATGTTAGATGTTAAACTAAAACAGATAGCACAATTCGAAGAAAAATATGGAACTGAACATGGACAGACTAACGTTCATGCAATGAAGAAGTTTTGCACCGACAAAAAATATAGAGAGCGAGTGCGAGATTTTAACAAATCCATTGCGCAGACTTTTAAAGAAGCGATGCGAAACCCTAGCGTACTTGGGGAAAAACAAGTGCTTAACGAAAACACTAATTATGAATTTTGAAACTGATTATTTAGCCAACAAAGTTGAAGATGTAGAACTCAGAGACTTATTAATCAAATCAAGAAAAGTAAACACCAAAGGAAGAGCGACCATTCATCCAGTAAATTATCAAGGACGAACCTACTGGAATATTGGACAAGCGATAGAGGAAGAAAAAGGAAGAACATCAGAGGAGACATTAAAAAAAATAGCGATTTATTTTTGTGTATCCGTTATTATTTATATCTTAGGGATGTATAACGCAGCATTATTAGTAATGCCTTAGTATAGTTGTTAGTTTGTTTGTTAAAGAAGGGAAAGGGGTAGCAGAAATGTTACCCTTTTTTTTGCATAAAAGTTTGGTTGTTTTGTAGTTTTGTTGTAAATTTGTTTAAATCAAAACATAAACTATGGAAAATATATTTTTAAAATTTCTTGACGATGACTACCAGTCAAAGGAATTTAAGCTACAACAAAAGCCTTCTTATAGAGAGCGACCTTCCAAAAAGGAAGACGTGATTAGCATGGTTTCATTAGCTAGTAAAATTTTTTTAAAATGAACGAGCATATATTACAATCCTACATCGACAATATAACCATGCACTTTGGAGTAAATCAAGAATTTATTTTTAGTGAAGGGCAGAAAGTAGAAAAAACAGAACCGCGTCAGCTCTTCTTTTATTTAAGCCACAAGAAGGGAATACCAATTGTTACAGTGCAAAAATTTATGAGTAAATCTGGATTTGATATGCATCACGCTACCATATACCAGAGTATAAGAAAAATGCAAGAAAAAATAGAAGGGGACAGCGACTACAATGATTTAGTCACAAGACTAATGAAAGTTTCTGTGAATGTATAGTGAACTTCACCAAGTATTTGAGGACGCTTTGAATGATAACAACGTTGCTAATTTAGATGGTGATGGTTACTTATCGAGGTTATCTCATGGAATAAAAATCGTAAAGTATGATGAGGACCAGTCTGTCGTCATTTACAATACGGGAAAAGGTGGAGACTACTACAATGAACTCAGCGAAAAAGAATATGAAATATTTTTTGAGCATGGGTGGAGTAAGGGTGTGCTAACCATTGCGTTAGACAGATACACCTACAAATTAAAACTTGTTGAGGTTAAAATAAAAGAAGAGATAAATGGCAGAAACAATGCTCGTTACCTTGAATTTTTAAAAAATACTAGAAAAGAAACCTTAAACAAATATTATAAAATAACACAAAAATTAAATCAACATGAAAACTAAATTTGTAAGAACAATGGACTACGACAGGTTCAGATTCTTTAACACCAACAGAAACATTGTCGAATCTCACGTGAAAAAACTAATGGCTTCTATCTCAGAGGTAGGATTGTTAGAGGAAATTACAATCAATGAAGACTATTATATTATTGATGGTCAGCATAGATTCGAAGCACTTAAAAGAATGAGCGAACATATCGTTGCTAAGATTAAGATAGGTGCATCATCAGATAGTATCATACCTGTGAACATAATGAGAAGAGGATGGTCTATTATTGATTACATAAATCATTATTCTGAAAGAGGCAATAAAAATTACAGGCTTATTAAAGAAGTGATTGAAAATAATGAAACCAAACTATCAACAGGCACACTGTTGGATTTATATTCAGATAGCACATTCACATCTTCAGCTAAAGGAATAAGAGAAGGTGTTTTTAAAATCAATATAGATAAAGGTATAATGTTAACGGAGATGATTGTTGGACTAGAGCCATTCATTCCTATGTACTCTCAAACAACTAAGTTTGCACGAGCGTTTAGTAAGGTAGTGAAGAGTAATGAGAACTTTGACACCAAAAGATTCAAAAGTCAATTACAAAAGCACAAGCTAATGATTTATCCAAACTCAGATGATACTGCAAGAAGTATAGCTGAATTATATAACAGAAGATTAGGAGAAAAAAATAGAATATTTTAATTATGACAAATCAACTTAAAACAATTAAGGTACAAGGTGGAAAAGAATACGCTGAGGTACACACCAGAGTAAACTACTTCCGTTCCCAAGAAAAATATAAAGATTGGGGAGAGGACACAGAAATGATTGCAAATGCCGAAGATATGTCTTGGGTGTTGTTTAAAACAATA
>Ga0209535_1001058_pt1 | contig 18931 bp, 23 predicted proteins | sample LinPmetageLP28_FD_184041 | JGI IMG/M metagenome (GOLD analysis project Ga0209535, IMG submission 184041) | Marine viral communities from the Pacific Ocean - LP-28 (SPAdes) (version 2) | ecosystem: Environmental > Aquatic > Marine > Oceanic | place: Pacific Ocean | collected 2009-08-22
CTATAAACTTAACTCTAGATGGATGATTATCCCATATTCTAACAACAGATACTACAGACTCTGATTTACTTTGATCTAGTTTTTTTATAACTCCATCTATATCTTCTATTTTTTTTAATGGATTAGTACACATTATTTCGATAACATAGTCATATGTATCAATATTATTTAAAACTTCTAATAATCCTTCAGCTGAAGTTTGTGTATTAGATACGTCTTTTCTCTTAAAACACTCTATTTTATTATCTATACATAATTGTTCAATATCATTATCATCAGTTGCAACAATATATCGATCGATATATTTACTTTTTATAACTTCATCAGTAGTATAACACAATAATGGTTTATCATTGATTGGAACAATATTTTTTTTAATAATACCTCTACTTCCGCCGCGCGCAAGAGTTATAGCTAAAACTGTTTTACCATTTATCATAATTCAAAACTTTTCAATGGCCCATTTATTGGATCATGATTATAAAATTCATTTAATAGCGTTCCTTTATAATTTTCCTTTACTGTTTCAAATGTATTTCTATTTCCATAATCAAACCCCCATCTTTCTTTCCACACATCATGATGCCCCCATTTGCTAAAAAAATGTTCTCGTTTAACTGGGTCTCCATTTGGAGATGACTTTGGTAACCCAAATTCAATTTTCATATCTTGTTCGTGAGCTAAACAAAATTGAGGTAGACATATATTATAAACGTTATTATATAAAAATTGAAAACATATATCATCCCATGCATGAAAGAAATGATAATCTGAAGTTGGTATTATATATTTTTCATATTGATTAATATTAACTAATGCTGCAGCCCACATAATTGATTCTACAGCAAACGGTTTATTAAACTTATCATTATATCTTACTCTCGTATTTGGCCAATAACCATAATGTCTATAATACATATCGCCAGGTTCTAATGGAGTTCTAGCAGTAACTCTTAATGGAGTATTATCTCCATTCCAATCTTTAATATCATGTTGATCATGTAAAATATTAAATCCAATTGCTCCAAATTTTGTTAAATCGTTGTTAGTTAAAAAAGTATTTAACTTTTCAAAAAAGTTTTCTGTTTTTGGATAACTATCATGTTGAAACCATAATACCCATTCTATATTTTTTTCTTTAAAATAAGTACAAGCTGTTTTTACATTGTGTTGCATACCTCTTTCATCTCTATCCATGTATACAACATTATGTTTATTACATATAGTTTGGCCAATTGATTTATTTTCATCTGTTGAATCTTCATCTATACTTAATATTTCATACCCAGTAGTATCAACCTTTTTCATCCAATTATCTAATAACTCATAATTGTTTCTAGCTGTAAATAATATTCCTATTTTTTTCATATAATTTTTTTCTTAATACATATTTTTCATTGGAAGATTTTGCCAATATAAAATCATTTCATCTAACATTGTTTCAAATGTATATTCATGTTTCCATCCTAATATTTTTTTAGCTTTTGAACAATCTCCTTTAAGAAATTCTAATTCTTCTGCTCTGTAAAATTTTTTATCTAATTTAATGTATTGAGTATAATCTAAATCTAATTTGTTAAACACATATTCTACTAATTCCTGTACAGTATGCGAAATACCAGTTGCACAAATAAAGTCATCCGGAGTATCATGTTGTAACATCAACCACATACATTTTACATAATCTTTTGCATGTCCCCAATCTCTAGATGCATCTAAATTGCCTAATGTTAGATTTTTTGATAATCCGCATTTAATTTTAACTGCTTCTTTAACAACTTTATTAGTTACAAAATTTGTTCCTCTTCTTGGAGATTCATGATTAAAAAGAATGCCATTCGAAATAAACATGTTGTATGCATTTCTATAATTTGTACATATATTATGAGAAAATACTTTAGCACACCCATATGGAGAGACCGGCGTCATTAGAGTTGTTTCCCTTTGATATCCATCTGAATCTATATTATTACCAAACATTTCTGAGCTACCGGCTTGATATATTTTAACATTTGGACATGTTAATCTTACAGATTCTAATAAATTTAATGTACCAATACCTGTTGCATTAGCTGTATATATAGGTTGATCGAAACTTATTCTTACATGAGATTGAGCTGCTAAATTATATATTTCATTAGGTTGACATTTTTGCAATACTTTAATTAATGATGCTATATCAGTCATGTCAGCATATTCTAATTTAAGTTGTTTAAATATACTATCTGGTATTCTAGCTGTTTGATTCTCTGCGACTGAATTTCGTTTCAATATTCCCCAAACTTCATATCCTTTTTCTAATAAAAATTCTGCTAGGTATGAACCATCTTGTCCATTAATTCCAGTTATTAATGCTACTTTACTCATATTCGTTTATTATGTCTATTATTAAGTTCATATCTTTTTTTGTAAGATCTTGATGATTAGGAATATAAAATCCATTTGCTTCTAATAACTCACAATTATCTAATCCCAATTTGCTTCCTTTCCACATTGGTTTATTTGCCATATTACCTGCAATTAATGGTCTTACTTCTACATCTGCATTTAACAAGTCTCTAATAATATCAGCTCGACAAGAATGTACAATTGGTATTGCAAAACTAGAAACATAATCTCCAGACTTTTCTTCTAACTTGAGGTAGTTAGATTTCAGATTTTCTTTGTAATATTTGAAGTTATTGTTACGTTGTCGTGCATAACGATCTAACTTATCTATAACTCGCAATCCTATAAATGCTTGGAGGTCTGTAGATCTTAAATTCATTCCAGGAACATAAAAGTTATATAAAGCATCAAAATCTGTACAGTTATGCTGTTCTCTCAAGGCCTTTTGTTTTTCTTCTGGCAAATCTCTATCCCATCCATGGCTTCTCATCATAAGTAATAAGTGATAAAAATCTTCATTATCTGTATTTATAAAGCCCCCTTCGATTGTCGATAAATGATGGCCAAAATACATTGAGAAAAAAGATGCAAATCCAAATGAACCTAAACACTCTCCTTGGTATTGTGATCCCATGCTTTCACAAACATCTTCTAATAGAATTACACCGTATTTAGCACACAACTTTGTTATTTCTAACATATTAGGAACTAACCCTAGTGGCGATACTAAAATAAATGTAGCAGGATTTTCTCGTTGAAACACTTCTTCTAATGCTTCTAAATTACAAGACAGATCAGTTAAGTTACAATCGCACATTGTAATATCATAGCCCAATAACATAGGTGAACTTACGTCAGTAGCCCAACTCAAAGCAGGTACTATAATTTTATTGTTTTTTAACTTACCTGATTCTTTTAATGCTGCTAATGTTAATAATATAGCAGAAGATCCAGAATTAACAAATACTGAATATCTTGTTCCTATCTTCTTAGCCCACTTCTGTTCAAGTTCTGTTGTCAAATTCCCTTTTGTTAGCCTAGGTATTGGATCTTGTTGTAGCCATTCGATTAAGGCATTTATATCATCTCTATTAATTGTATCGCTAACTAATTTTATCATATACTCTTTTTATTCCATCTTCAAAACTAGTAAATTTAAAATTAGGAAATAATTTTAACATTTTTGTTATATCAACATCTTTTCGATATTGCCCGTCTAATTCTGGTTTATTATAACTAATATAATAATTTTTATTTAAAGATCCTAAGGCTTTCTCAGATAATTCATTAATTGAGTAATTATGTGGATATGCTACGTTAAAGTTTTCATAAATATTTTTATCAATTATTTCTTTAATAATACGAGCTAAATCACCAGCATACATAAATTGACGCAACGGCTTACCAGTTCCTAATAATTTTAACTCACCATTATTTGTCTTAATTTTTTTTAGTAGTGCAGTAATAAAATGCATTTTATTATTGTTTTCGAAGTTATCATATTCACTATATAAGTTGCATGGTATAATATAATTATAGTTAGTACCATATTGTTTATTATATGCCTCAATTTGTACTGCTAAAGCTCTTTTTGCATATCCATAACTAAAATTTGTAGGTGTTGGTGGGCCAGCAAACATTATGTTTTCTTTCATAGGATATGAATCTACTTTATCTGGATAAATACATGTACTTAATATTCCTAAGAATCTTTTAACATTATATTCTTTACATATTTTAACTATGTTAGTATTCATTAGGATATTATCATCAAAATAATCTGCAGGATATTTAATGTTATCTTGAATACCACCAACTTTAGCAGCTAGGTGAATAACAACATCAGGTGTATATGAAGATATTATCCATCTAACCATTTTAATATCAGTAAGATCACAATCTTTACTACTTAAATATATAGCATTTGGTAGTATTTCTTGTAAATGTTTTCCTACTGTGCTAGTTCCGCCAGTAACCAGTATAGTCTTCATATTTCTTCTATTCTTTTGGTTTTATCGCATATTAATAAGTCATATGGAGGTTTTTCTCCAACACTTAAATAATGATATTTACAATTCCATCCTTCTAATTGACACTCTGTTAGAAACTTCCAATCAATACCAGTTGTAGATCCACGAGCTGTCCAATATGTTATTTCATGGCCATCGTCATATAATTTATTAATTTTTTTTATATTTTCTATAATTGGACATGCTAATGAATATTCTCGTTTATCAGTATAATAGCATATAGTTTCATCAATGTCTACAAATATTTTCATTTATATATTTTATTTTCAATTAATTCACAAATTATATGTCCTAATAAAATATGACATTCTTGTATTCTAGGAGTATCATCTGATGGTACTTGTAAAATATGATTACAGTTATTTAGCATCATTCCTCCTGTTTTTCCTGTTAATCCTATTGTAGTAATATTTTGTATATTAGCTTGTTTAAATGCATTTAAAATATTCTTAGAATTGCCACTAGTAGATATACCAATTAAAACATCACCAGGCTTTCCACATCCTTTTAAATATCTGGAATATATAACATCATATGAATAGTCATTTCCTACAGCTGTTATATATGAAGTATTAACATGTAAAGCTTCTGATGAAAGTGGATCTCGATCAAAATAAAATCTGCCAGATAGTTCTGCTGCTAAATGTTGAGCATCTGCTGCACTTCCTCCATTACCACACCACCATATTGTATTGCCATTAGAAAGAGCGTGCACGCATATATCAACAATGTTTTTAATTTCTGAGTGTAATATCTCATTATCAAGTAATTGACTTTTAATATCAATACTTGTTTGTATATTTGATTTGATTATATTTTTCATATTTTTACCATACTGTTTTTCCGCCATCAATTATAACATTCTCACCGGTCATATATGAACTAGCATCTGAACATAAAAATACTATTGCTCCTTTATATTCATTAATATCTGCCATTCTACCCATAGGAATTATATTTGATAGTTTTTTAACAAATTCTTCCGGATGATTATTATATACACCAGTAGGACTTAAACAATTAACCCGAATACCTTTTTTTGCATAATATACTCCTAGATATTTAGTCATTCCAACAATAGCCCATTTAGCTGCAGAGTATGTAATTGGTTTTACATTTTGTTCGTCTTCTTTTATATTATCTTTTTTATATAATCGTTGATCTGGAGCAATAACGCCTAAATCTGAAGATATATTTAATATAACTCCACTGTTAGATTTAAGCATTTTATTTGAAACTATTTGAGAACAATAAAAAGTTCCATTTAATGCTGCATCTAATCCTTCTGACCAATATTCTGTCGACATGGTTTCAAATCTACTATCAGGAGTAAGACCAGAATCTTTCTTTACTTTTGGATCTTTAGCTGCATTATTAATTAAAATATCAATTTTATCAATTTTATCAACAACAGATTGTATAGATTTTGGATCTGTTACATCCATATGAAAAGGAATACATGAATCTACTCCATATTTGTTATTAAGAACTTTAGATTTTTCTATTACTCTATCAATATGGTGATCAGTTAAAATAACTTTACCGCCATATTCTATAATTGCTTCTGCATGTTTAGGTCCTAATAAGCCTCCGCCTCCAGTTATTAAAGCAATTTTTCCTGTTAAATCAAATAAATTTTTCATATAATTTTTTAAATTTTTGTTTTTGGGTTAGTATTGTTTGTATTTCATTTCCAGCTTTACTACGAGCTGTTTGTATAGTAAAATTACCATTATAATTTAATTCGCTCAATATTTTAAAAATTAATTTAAAATCAGTATCTCCAGTAAATGGTTCTACAGTTTGTATTGGTGTTCTTGTTCTGTCTTTAAGATGTATAGTTTTTATTTTTGATATACATGTAGTTAAATATTCTATATGATCAAAATTACAAGATGTTATATTTCCTGTATCGTATGTTAAAAATATATTATTATTTAAATCTAATAATTTATTAATAGATTTACAATCTATTTCAGCTTCAATTAAAAAATTTAAATTATTATATTCTTTTGTATATGGATAAAATGCTGATATAAATTTGTCTAATACATCTACATCACTAACATTACTATCTTCTAATAAAGGAATTGTTATACATTTAATATTATTAGAAATTGCAATATTACATGTTTTTCTTAAAAATTTATCTAGATAATCTTTATTATAAAAGTTATTATCAACCATAAAATCTGCACATATTGAAGATATTGGGTATTTAGTAAGATCATTGTTAAATATTGGATTATTATTAAAATTATCTTTAGTTAAAATCCATTCAATATGATCTAATCCTAATTTTGGTAACAAATTAAATTCACGATTCCAATCAATTGGTGTTTCCTGAAATCCGTTATCTGGCTTAGATAATCTTCCTTGTATTATTCCTATTTTCATAATTCTTCTACTAATTCTAAATAAACATCATTTGGATCTTTGCAAAAAGCTACTTTTACTTTTTCATTAGCTTCAGGAGCATTAATAAATTTAATACCAGAATCAAGTAATGTTTTATATATTAATTCTAAATTATTTACTGTTAAAGCTATATGACTACATCCGATCGAATTAATTTCTTTTTTATGATCATATGACTTTGGTGTTTGATATTCTAGTAATTCAATCATTTGATTATTATATATCATTTTTATAATTCTAATTTGACATTTTTTTATGCCTATAATTGTATCTAGAAAATTTCCTGACTCAATTTCATCACTTTTAACTATAAATCCTAGTTGCGTATAAAAATTATATGATTCTGATATATCTCTTACTACAATTCCAATATGTCTAATATTTTGTATCATATTTTTTTTACTTTTGATATTAACATAACTTCTTTAGAAAATCTTATAAAGTTATTTATATTAGTAGGCCATGGAATATTATAGAATGGTTTATATGGAATTGGCAACATGGAGAATAATTTAATTAATGGTTTTAGAAATTTATATTTCCATATTATTGGCAATTGATAAAAATAATCACATTTTGGTTCAAAACCAGACATTTCACATAATGTTTTTAATGAATGTTTTGTAAATGGTGTTACGTGAGTATGATCTAAATAAAATTGTTCTTTATAAAGATGTTTCCAACTAGGAGTTAAACATATAAACGTGCCTCCAGGTTTTAAAACTCTATAAACTTCATCAAATAGAAAATCTGGTTCTCTTAAATGTTCAATAACTGATTTAGAAAATACTATATCAAAATGATTATCAGGAAATGGATATTTTTCTGTTTGTATATTAGTTTTTATAAATTTATTTCCCAGTTTATGTTCATTACTAACATCAATTCCATATACATCAAATCCATAATTTTGTAATTCTATTGTAAAATCACCATTTCCGCATCCTACATCTAACACTTTTTTATCTTTTGAATATTCAAAAAATAATTCATTAATGAATTTTTTAGGATATGCTGTATTAGTTTTTTTATATGTTGTACTAATATATTGTTTATTAAATATAGAACTCATTGATAATCCTTTATAAATTTTTCTAATGTATCAAATACTTCTGTTAATGCATCAATTGTAATTGTTAACGGGGGGCCTAATTTAATCGATTCACGTTTAGTATCCATTATTAATATTCCATCTTTTATACATTCTACTACAATACTGCTAGCAGTTGTTTTATTTTCTAATATGATTCCAGCAACTAAACCTTTACTATTTACTTTTTTTACAATATTATATTTTAGCAAATTATTACATCGTTCTTGAAAATATAATATAGTTTTTGATAATTGTCGTTGAAATTTATTACTTGTTAAAAATTCTATATTTGCTAATCCTGCAGCACAACATAATGTATTTCCAGCGTGGGTACTACTTAAATTTGCAGTTGGATCTAAATCTATAATTTCTTTTGTACTAATAACTGCAGATAATGGTAATGATGATGTTATTCCTTTGCCACAACAAATAATATCAGGCTTATAATTGCCATATGACATATATCCATATAACGTACCCATACGATAAAATCCAGACTGAACTTCGTCAAAACAAAATAATATATTATTATCTTTAGATATATTATATAATGTATCAATATAATTTTTAGGATACATACAAGCACCCCATCCTTGATATGTTTCTAAAAATATTGCTGCTATTTCATTTAACGGAGGCAATTCATTTGTATCTAATTCTTGTCCATTATATGGAAATTTTAAAAAGATAATATCATCGTCATGTATATTAGACCAATCTGTACTATTTTTACTTTTACCCATTAGGTCAGATCCTAATACTCTACCATGGTAACTTCCTTCAAATGTTATAATGTATTTTTTCTTGTTTTTATTAGCCCATAATTTTATTAATCTATATGCTGCATCTACAGCTTCACTCCCAGAATTTAATAATACAGCCTTATTAAAATGATTTGGAGAAATTTCTAATAACTTTTGTACAAATTGATTTCGTATATTTGTGTTATATTGATATGCAAATAATAAGTTTTTATTTACTTGTTTTTTTATAGCTCTTTTTATCTTAGGATTAGAATGACCAGCATTAGCAACAAATATACCAGATGTAGTATCAATCCATTTATTTCCTTTGTCATCATATACATTAAACCCTTTTGCTTTATTCCATTTTATTGGCATTTCGCATATATTCGATGGTTCATATTGATGCTTTTCTAACTCATATGAATCTATATCAAATTTAAATGTATTTGTTATATGTCTATTTTTTGTTTTTATCATAAATGTTTTTTAATATTTTAAAATCGTCTAATGTGTCAATTTCATGTGCATATGGAGTAATAAATGCTAATATTTTATTTCCATGAATTGAATTAGTATTCATAAATTGACTTGGTTTGATTATATCAATATATCCATTTGTTTGATATGTTTTTGGTAATTGTTGTCTAGGCCAGTTATAATAATCGCCATTATATTCATTATTAAATAATCCAGACCAATATGTATTGTTTAATTTAAAACATTTATATGCAGTTTCAGACATTTCGTGTCCAGAACGTAATGATGTACATTCTATATTTTTATGATAAAATCTTATAGCATCATCTAATATATTGGATTCTATTATAGGTGTTGTAGCACGTAAATGAACAATATCTTCATAATTGTCTAAATATTTAACAGCGTGCTTCATAACATCAATATCTAATGAAGTATCGGCTGCTAAATGAGATGGACGATCAATTACTGTAGCTCCATATTTTAATGCTTGTATTTTAATTTTATCATCATCAGTAGATACATATATATCGGATATTAAATTTGATTTTTTAGAAGCTAATATTGGATATGCTATAAGAGGAAGTCCGTTTAGTTCTTTAATATTTTTTCCTGGTAATCCTTTACTTCCTCCTCGAGCTGGAATTATAACTTTTAACTGTTTCATATCTAAATACTTGCTTCAACCCATAATGTATCACATGACCCATTTGCCCCTAATACTTTCTCATATTCTTTATTTAATATTTTAGTATCTAAAAAATTCCATATTGTATGACCACCTGGTTTATTATTTGATAACCAATATAAATGATTTGATAATGGATATCGTTGTATTTGTTTTGTTATACAATTTAATGATGCTTTTTTTAATAATTTTTTAATATTATCTTCGTTATATAACATTAGATGACAACTCCAATATGTAAATTTAGAAAATTCATTTGATTTATATAATGATAATAATGCATCATCAGCATTTGGAAATTCTAAAATAATTTTACCATTTGGATTTAGATGTTTACTAAGCTTCTTTATAATGTTAATTGGATCTTTTAAGTGCTCAATAACATGAAATAAAGTAATAAAATCAAATTTTGTAGTAACTGGAATATCTTCTAATTGTTTGTAACAAATAATATTATAATGATTTACTATAGTTTTTCTTGCTCTATCATCAATTTCTAAACCTACTACATTATTTGCAACCTCTTTACACATTGATAAAAATCCACCTTCTCCGGCGCCAAAATCTAATATATCTTTATCTTTGATTCTATCTTTAAGATCATTAAATCTTTTCTTATCATCTTCATCTAGTTGTACATTAGATAAGTCTTGTATGTATTCATCTTCTTCACGCATTTCACCAAACTCATAATATGTATCATCTATATGATCGAATGACTCTAATGTTACCAGACCACAGTTATTACATTTTAAAATATTTAGATTTGGCAAATCTCTTACAATACCATCAACTTTTAAAAATTTAGTTGAATTACATACATAACAAGAATTCATTATTTACTAACTATATTATTAACTTTTCTTAATTTTTTAGCAATTGGTTTTTCTGTTTCATACACAACTTTTATTCCATTACCTACCATAGATTGCATACTTCGTATAGATGTTACCATATCATGTACATGTTCTATTGATGCTGCTTGATCAGATCCGTACATTGTTCTATCTTTTGTTATATGAAATTCAATACATTTAGATTCTAATGCAGCTGCACCGACACATGCGTCTAATCCATTATAATGATTTGAAAATCCAATATGAAGTTCAGGATATAATTCTTTTAATGTAGTAATATGTTTTAAGTTAACTTCGTCAACTTTTGTAGGATATGTACTAGTACATGCTAAAACATATTCAACATTATCTAATATATTTATAGCAGCATCAATTTCTTCTGATGTACACATACCAGTTGATAAAATAATTGGTTTTCCAGTTTCATTTAATTTTTCTAAAAATTCTTTATCAGTTGCTAATGCTGATGCTACTTTGTGATATTTTACATTACATGAGTTTTCAATATCTTCTATACTTTTAATATCCCAACATGATACAATAAAATCTAATCCTAGATTATTTGCATGTTCTTCTAATTCTTTATATTGATCTATAGAAAATTCTAATCCTTCTTTTTGTTGTCTATTTGTAGATCCCCATGGAGATTCTCTAGGAGCATCTAATTCGGTTTTTGTGTATACAGATTCAATTGTACGTTTTTGAAATTTAACTGCATTACAACCAGAATCGTCGGCATCATTAATTAATTTTTTAGCTAGATTTAAATCGCCATTATGATTTATACCTATTTCAGCAATAATATATGTCATTTGTTTTTTCTTTATTAGTTAATTTATATTACTATTATAATAATTTTTTTTAAAAAATCCTAATTAAATACTACCTAATTCGAAAGTTTTATACCAAGGATCAGGATGTAAATTTATAATCTTAGTGCCAATATTTTTTGCACTTTCATTTATAATATTAAAATCATGAAGCATCCATTTTTGCCTCCACCCAGTCCATGCATTTCCTGCTTGTCCTGGAATATATCCTCCTTCTTTGAGATCTGCATATCTTCCACGATCGGTAAAATAGTCTAAGTCCATTCCTGTAATATAGATAGTAGTACATCCCATAATAATTGCAAATGCTATCATATTAATAGCAGATGTATGCGTACTAGGACTAAAAAATTTAGAGTAGTTTGTATATTTTTGAACTTCTTCTTGTAATGTTAATCGACCTCGTCTATTGCAACAATCTGGAAAGAATGTAAAATATCTAGGTAAAAAGTGATCTGGGTCTTTGTTAAAATTTTCTAAACAAGTCTCTTTATTAAAATGTCGTAAATCATATGGTAGATATGGACAATTTAATTTTGCCATGGCATCTTCCAATGTGGTTTTATCTACAACATCACAACTTAATAGTGGAATAGTTCCATTTGTATGTTTATTATAATAATCTGGATCTTCTCCTATTGATGGACGTTGTGGAAATGATCTAATCCAATAATCAGGTGTTAGATCATTTTCAAATTCATGCCATTCATTGATTCCAAAAATAACAGTATCATTTTCTAAATGAAACTTTTTTATTTGATCAATATTATCATTTGCACTAGGCCCATGACATTGAATTATCGCAGTACTTCCTTTATGCTTATCAATAATATCTGATATAGTTAATAATTTAAAGGACATTTTTAGAATTATTTATTTTTATATAATTTTTTATATATTGTTTAATACTTTGTTTAGGATCATATCCTAGTTTTTTTGTTTCAGAAATATCTGCTAATGTTATTTTAGATTCACCGGGTCTAGAAGGTATGTACATCGAAGTTGTTCTAAACATTAATGCAATTTCATTTATAGAAAAATTTGTTCCAGTACCTAAATTATATATATCTCCATTAAATATATGAGTACTTAAACATATTAACCCATCGCAAATATCATATACATGAGTAAAGTCTCTTCGTTGTTCACCGTCACCAGTAATTGTTAAGGATTGTCCACTTTTATATTGTCTTTCAAATATACCAATTAATGTAGCATATGTGCCTTCGGTTGGTTGTTTATCTCCATATACATTGAAGAATCGAGCTGATACAGTTGATATATTATATAATTCAGAATACATTGACAATACTTCTTCTCCGGTATATTTTGCAAATGCATATGGATTAAGTTTAGGTCCGCCATATGCTGAACTACTAGCAGCATATACTATTTTTGCATTACATCGTCGAGCTAATTCACAAACTTGTAATGTACCCATTATATTTGATTTAAAATATGATATAGGATCTTCAAAAGATGGTTGTATTCTAGCTAATGCTGCTAAATGATAAATAATATCAAAATCCATATCTTTATATTTAATATTATCTAAGTTATTAATATCATCAATAATATATTTAACATTTTTATGTTTATTATTTATATTACTAGAATCTGACGATAAGTTATCAATAACTGTAATTTCAAATTCTTGTTCTTTTAATCGTTTAACTAGATTATATCCTATAAAGCCTAATCCACCGGTAACTAATATTTTTTTCATAATGTTTCGTAAAATTTATTTTGTTGTTCTTGTCGTTCTATTGTCTTTGGATGATGAAATGCAAATTCCTCTTTTGCAGGAAGATGTGAATATTGTTTAATGCCTATAATTCTTTCATGAACATTTCCATTCCATTTAATATCATGTTGTCTTTTATAGATTCTTCCTTGATAATCAGGCCAATTGACCCATCCTTCTTGATTAACTTGCCATTTCCATTTTTCAACATGATGATTGGTTAATCCTTCTACTGTATTAATTCTAGGGACATATATTAATTCTGTTTCTGGATTTAGTTTTATAATTTGATGAATATTTTGTAATAATATAGAAGATGGTAGTTCGTCTGCATCTATATTAAAGATCCAATCACAATCTTCAAATAAATGATATCCTAAATTTTTAAAACTAGCAAAATCTTTATCTAAATTACTATATATTACACGAAATGATTGATTATCTGGAACTAAAAATTGGTTACATAATGAATCAACTTCTGGTGTTACATTTTTGTCATCTAATAAAATACCAATACAGTCATTTTCATGTATATTGGTTCGTAACAATATTAAAAGTTTTTTTAACTCTTCATATTCATTACAAGCTGTTATAAAATATCCTATCTTCATACAACTCCTAATTTAGGAAATGATTCCTTAGGAGTATTTAATTTAGGTAGTTTTAATTTAGGAAGTTCTAATTTTTGAGGTTTTGGTATTTGATTTACACTTAATTGTACAATTTTTAAAACTTCTGTATACTGTTTTGATACAGCTGTTTTTGTAAAATTTTGTTCAACAAACTTCTTTTGTTCTTTAGAAAATGGCAAGTATTTATTATAATGTTTATATACTTGTTTTAAAGCTTTTTTTGCAAAATCATAGTTAGGGGTAAACCATTTTGATCCTTTTATAATCCATTGATTCTGTGCAGAATGATGTACTTCTGTTAATCCTCCTTGTAATCCAATTACGTGTTCCAAAAAATCTTTCTGGCCTGAATATACAGGAGCAATAATTGGTTTTCCGGTTGTACTAAACTCTAATAAAGGTCTTCCAAATCCTTCACCTTTTGTAAATGAAACCATTACTTTTATTTTTGTATGATTATATAATGAATTCATTTGATTATCTGATAAATCTCCATGTAATAAGTATATATTTGGTAATTTTACAGAATCTCCATATAACTCTCGAATTTCATTAACTTTCTTTTCAATTTCCCATTTATCTGTTATTGAATATGTTGCTCCGCTAGTTTTTAGTATTAATGCTGGCATTTTTTGTGAATTTTTAAATGTATCAAAAAATGTTTTTATTAATCCAGACACATTTTTTCTATCTTCTCCCATATGTCCTTGTAACCAATGTCCTACAAATAAATAACAAAAAGATTCATGAATGTTATCTATTTCTGATAATACTTCTTCTGTATTTTTTTTATTGTATACATTTTCATTAAAATATTCTGAAATAACTTGTATATTTGAGATTAATGGAATATTATATTTTTTTGCAGAATCTATTAATACCTGTTTTGTAAATTGAGATGGTACAATAACAAGATTCATTTTATTTATAGATTCTACCCATTCTTTAGTACATATATCACCTTCAGTAACAGCTGTTACTCCAATATTGTATTTTCCAACTGCTTCAAATTCGTTTGGAATTGTTATTTGTACCCAAATATCTGGTTGTTCTTTTATAGGTAATGGAATTATTCGTTTTATAATATCATCAGTTAATGGATATGTAAATGGAGTACTTCCCCATGGCATAGAAAGTAATTTAATATCCCATTCATTATCTTTTTGATTAATAAAATTTTCAATAATTTCTCTCGAATGATGTCCATACCCTGATTGGGTTGCAACTGGACTTGCTATTATACATGTTGTCTTCATACTATTCCCATTTCTTTATATTGTTGTTTTACTACTTTTGTTAATGTATATTTTGGTCGTACTTCTTTAGGTATAGTAAACATAAATTCTATCATATCTATCATTTTATTACCCATTGCTTCTGCAGTTAGCCCGTCAGTTAAACAAAAATTTCTTCCGGCTTTACCGCATTCAAGTCTTTCTTTTGATTCCATATTCCACCAATAATAGATTGCATCTCCAATGTCTTCAAATGAACATCTATCATCAAATATATAAGGTGTAACTGGAGATCCTTGCAAGGATCTATTTGATGGAAATACTGGTTTGACCCATTTCCCATGCTTTGTATAACTTTTCTTATGATTAGTTGAAAATGTATCATTAAATATAATCCAATTTCCATCCTCATCTTCAAATCTACAATGATCTTGTAAACCACCGGTAACATTATTTACAATTGGAGTACCTGATAACATTGCTTCTGTTCCACTCAATCCCCAACCTTCATTTGAAGCAATATTAACAACTACATCACTAACGTTATACATTGCATTTAATTGTTCAGATGTAATATGACCAGTTGAAAAAATAATTTTACATTCTGGTGCTATTGACTTCCACACCGCTCTTAAATCAGTACCATTATTATCTACTGGTTGTGTATGTAAAAATAATGCTACTTTGTCTTGTTGATTTTTTGGAAGTTTAGATCTAAAATGTTTAAATGCTAATATTAAATCGCCTGGTTGTTTTCTTCTAATATTTCTATTGTTCCAAAATACAATAAAATCAACGTTATTTTTTTTCTTAATATCATTTAAAGCAGTTTGATATAATTCATTAGATTTGTCTAATGGTTTATATATATTATGATCTAATCCATGTGGAATATATCCAGTAATAATATCATTCCAATTAAAATCTAAATCTTTTTTATGTTTAGTAACTGAATCATAATCATATACCCCAAATCCATTCTGTTTAAGAACTTCTCTATGAATATTATCTGATTGTTTTGAAATTCCCATTATGAGATCACAACTACCATAGAATGGAGCGTTCCACATTGGATATGGTAAATCGTCCCATATAGAATTATATATAATTGGAATTTCAAATGTAGTTTTAATTTCATGCTCTAGTTGATATAACCATAGCCAATATCTAGGATCTGTAAAATGAAAAATTGCATCTGGTTTTTCTTGATTTAATATTGAAAATAATAAATTTCTATTTCCATATCCATCACATGCAACTAATTTTACATTTGCATCTTGTACACCAGTTTGTTTTTTTATATCTGCAGACAAATCAAATATTTTACCTTTATCTGGATGATTCATTGCTCCACCTATTTGAATCCAATCATATTTATGTACTGTATTTAATACAATTTCTTTTGATATAGTTCCAATTCCAGACGGTAATCGTAAATCATCGCCCATTAATAATATTTTTTTCTTTTTTTGCTTATTAGATTTAGGGGGTTGTATTTTAGGTAACTCCATTTATTTTCCTTTTTATAACTTTTTATTTTATATAAATATTAACTTATTATAGTTACTGGTTTTTCTAGCTTAATTATTTTATTATATGCTGTTTTTAATTGAGGATTTAAAGATTCTTCGTTATTCATAATAACTAAAATATCACAATTTTCAGCTAATATTCTCATTCTATGCAATAATTGAGAAAAATGATACTTTTTACCATAATATGATTTTGGTAATGCTGAATATAAATTATATCCTGTATATGATGCATTATATTCTTTGTATTGTATTCCAAATTCTAAAGTAAATTTGCGAATTATATAATTTGCTCCTTCACTACCTCCAGCACCTATAATTATTAATTCATTTCCAAATCGTTGTTTTAGATCTGTTAATACTTCTTGTATTTTTCTCTTATTCTGCCACTCAGTATTACCAATAACTGCAATTCTCATTATCCTTTAATAATTTGTTTTTCCGGATCAGGTTTACTGTTTCCTACATGAGATATCATCATTTTCAATGCTTCTAACTTATCATGTGCATCTGCAAATTTTGCTACTATATTATCCATTTCTTCTGTGTGTTGTGGATGTTCTCCAATTCCAACCGAATTATTTAGATAAATATCTAATCTAGCAACTGCATCAGCTTTATCAGCACGATATTTTGTATATAATGCTTCTAATAATAATCCATTCATATATGTTCCTTTTTATTTATATTATATTAAAAATTATTCACGAATCCTATTTTCTTTAGGACAATTATCATAATCCATTTTAAAAGGACACCACTTACAATGTTTTGCACCTTTACCAGCTATAGCTAAATAATTTTTATCTTTTTGTTTGTTTCCGTCTTTATCAAAACAATATTCAATAAATGTATCGATGCTACGTTGTATTTTTTTTCTAGTAACAGATCCAGAAGCTGGATTAAGTAGTTGTATTCTTTTTTGTGGAAACATTGATTCTTCTAATAGTTTTCGTTTAACTATAAAAAACTCAATATCAATATTATCAATTGGAGTACCAAACTGGTCTGCAAAATATTTTTTATATGCAACTAATTGAGCTGCTTTTAGTTTGTCTGCTTTCTGCCATTTATTCCAGCCCATTCTACTAGTTTTAATATCTAGAATCTTTATTTTATTTTGAACGGTATCTCTTACTACTATATCTATAAAGCCATACCAATATACATTTTTATTAACTGCTGAAGCTGGAACTCCTAGTTCTACTTCTATGCCAACTAATTCCATGTTCTTAGTAGAAAAATATTGAGCTCTTCTTTTAGTAAACCATTCTAAAATTTGAACGCCGTCATCTAAATGTTCTGCTAATTCTGTAGGAGTTGAAAAATGTTCTCCATTATTTGCTTTGACTCCTTTTTGATATTCTATTTTTAAACATGCTAATAACATATCACGAAGATCAATTTCATTTGCTGCCTTTACAGAGTCTGTATACATCACAGTTAAATATTCTTGTAATGTTTCATGAAACGCTGTTCCGAAGCAAGTTGCTATACTATGAGTAAATGGAGCTAATTTGTCAATATAAGAAAGTTTCCATTGTCTAGGACACTTTTCAAACATAGACCATTGAGAATAAGATATCTTAGCAGGAACTTTAGATACGTCATTTAATGATAGTTTATATATTGGATTTATATACCCGCTTTTCATATTATGGATATAAAATAAGATCTTGTTTACATTCTAAGATAAGATCGTCTTTTATTTCAGAAATTTTATCATAAAAATTTTCAACTGCTTCGTCATGATCTTCTTGAGAATCATATTCTTCATCGTCTGGATATCCTGGTATATCATCGTCTTCCATTATAAATTCTGATCCGTTTTGATTAGCGTAACCTCCTGAAACATGTAAATATGCTTCATCTTCGCTTCTAGCTTCCATTTCAAATTCTCCTCGCTTTGTAAACCAATCTGCTAGTTCATAAAATAGTTCTTCTGGTGGATACCATGCAGAATCAAATGTCAAATCAATTATGTCATCATCTACTTGCCAATCGTGTATAAAACACCATTTTGCTCCTATATTTTCAGTCATCCAATCTCTAGAATATTCTTTTGGATAATCTTTATATAATAGTCTATATAAATTGTCAGCCAATAAATCACTTTTTTTCTGCCAATCAGCTTTTTCAACTTCTGCAGTAAATATTTTGTCTACAAAGTTCTTAATAACTTCTTTAGAAGCTTCTATACTCACAACTGTATATACGTTATTTGCCATATTCTTTTTTTATTATATTATAAGAAATTATTT
>Ga0209535_1001059_pt1 | contig 18931 bp, 44 predicted proteins | sample LinPmetageLP28_FD_184041 | JGI IMG/M metagenome (GOLD analysis project Ga0209535, IMG submission 184041) | Marine viral communities from the Pacific Ocean - LP-28 (SPAdes) (version 2) | ecosystem: Environmental > Aquatic > Marine > Oceanic | place: Pacific Ocean | collected 2009-08-22
TAAAAATATAGTATTATATGAGAAAGTTTAAAATTAGAATTGATGCGAGAGGTAACAAAGATATTCAAACAATTTTTGCTGAATGCGAGGGTAAGGCATTGAGTATTGCAAAGGTTAATTTGGGGTTCAAGGAAGATGCTTTATTATTAAATTGGAGTAGGGAGTTCTACAATGATAACTTAGAAGATTTAAAATTAAGATGTGAATTAGTAAAGGATAAGAATGCAATCGAAGTAGTGGAACTATGGGTTGGTAATGAATCACATTTAGAAATACTTAGAACTGATGGTTATTATGATACTATATACTTTGAGGATAAGGATAAGGCTGATGAGGTATATAATATATTAAAGGTTTACAACCGAGATATTACACCATTAGAAAAATATCATGCAAGTTTTTGATAAAAAGTTTGGAAAAGTCCTAAAGATTATATAACTTGCGACTACATTACTTAAACAATATAAAATATAATATTATGAGAAAGGAACTTAATAAGTTAATAGAGAATTTGGAAAGATTTTCAGCCATCGATGATGATGTCGTTGGTGTTGCGTTGGATAACTTATACAACAAGATTAGCGAGGTTGAGAAGAGATTGGTCTGTGTAGTTAAAACTAACAAGGACATTCAAGAGGGGGTACATAAAATAATAGCTAATGATTCCACCATTACTGCAAGTGATTGTACATTATATGACGAACTATTAAGGGCTACAAATGATGTTGCTATTGCAGTTAATCTAAATGATAACGAGCCAATTGAGGTAAATTGGTATGGATTGTTTGATAAACAAAGTCAGCGAGCAAGAACGAAGAAGAAAAGAAGAGAAATTGAAAAGTTAGTAGAACGATTAGAGATGATTGAAAATGATTCTGAATTAACTACAAAGTTTCGTAAAATATATGCAACAGATTTTGATATTATCAAGGCTTGTATAAGAGAAAATATGGTTAAGAAAAAAGCTATTAAAGTTATAAAACAATTAACTAAAGATTATGAAGGATAATATAAAATTCAAGGTCGTTGAATACGATGATATTTACGATAATAATTATTTCGGGAATAAGTTATTTGAATCATATGAAGATGGGTGGGAAGCAATTTATAAAGAGTTTCCTGTGATTTATAATTCAGATGGTACTGATGACCAAGAGGATATGTTAGATTCTTTTACTGTCATCCCATGTGATAAATTTGGTAACAATATAAAACATGGGATTTCATGTGGTAAAATTTCTAGTGATTTTTAAATAGAACTAATATGATTGATAATAAAATTGTTAATATGCTAAAGATTTGGTACGCAAGTATTATAGTATTGATATCATTTATTTTACTAATTATTTGGTGGTTTAAATATTAATCACTATATTGAGTTATCATTAACAAACAAAACAATATAATATTATGGTAGATAGAGAAGATTGGTTCATAGAAACATTTAAGCCTCAACAAAATCATTTGGATATTAATGCATCGTTCAATGGTTGGATGTATGAAACGCATGGGGACGAGCTTGAATACGTGTTTGACCTTTCAAAGAATTCCAATAGAGTGTGGACAATCATTGAAGGTGATGATGATACATTGTTTTATTCAAGTGGGTTTCATTATGTAAACAGACTTGGATTTATTGTAACTGAAAAAGAATATGATGGGGATATAGACATTCAAGTAGAATAATAAAGAGATTCAAACTAAATTTGAGGATGCTAAGAAAATAGTTGGTGAAACACGAAAATATCTTTAATAAAATTTGGAAGTTAGAAAAACTTGTTGTAAATTGCATTATATTACTTAGCAATATAAAAACAATACATTATGGAAAATGAATTTGTGTCATATGATATAGCATTAGCTATGAAAGAGTTAGGCTTTGATAAAAAGTGTTTAAAGTGTTTTAAAAGTTATCAAATCGTTAGATTAGGCGGACAAGAATACATTGAGCTAATGGACGTTGCATATGATGATTTTATTGATTTATGCCACGCACCACTATACCAACAAGCATTTAGATGGTTTAGAGAGAAATATAAACTATTTAGTGAAGTTAATCTTACAACTAAACAGGAAGATGTTGAGTCATTTGAGTTTTTTGTGTTAAATGTAAATGAACCACTATTTGAATCAGATGATTACACCGTTTATGAAGAAGCAGAGTTAGCGTCTCTTAGAAAATTAATTGAAATTGTGGAAATAAAACTAAAGGAAGATGGAAAACAAAATAGCTAAGATTGTAGTGGACAAAGATGACTACCTTGAAGAACTGCTATTGTCTTTAGGGTATACAAAAATCAAAAACTAAAGGAAGATGAGTAAAGAATTTATACCATACGAAGAAGCTTTAGCTTTAAAAGAGTTAGGGTTCGATTCCTTACAGACGTGTAGTCACATAGCATAACAAATGTACTCAGTTCTTAACTGATGGGATATAGGTTAAAATCCTATTGTGGATAATTGTATAGTATAATTAATACGCTTAGTACTTATCTAAGAAATATAGGTTAAACTCCTATTGCAATTAAAATTTGTCTTGATAGCTCAGTTGGTTAGAGCATCTGACTGTTAATCAGAGGGCAAGAATATATAGAACTCAAGGAAGTAATATATGATAATATTATTGAATTGTGTCAAGCACCACTATACCAACAAGCATTTAGATGGTTTAGAGAAAAGTATAAGTTAGCTAGTCATATAAAAGAACAAGCTAAGGGAAAATATTCATATGAAATTAAAAGATGGGAGGATTATTCATTTTCTTCCATTGATGTTAATTCTTGGGAGGAGGCAGAACTTGACTGCCTTAGAAAATTAATTGAAATTGTGGAAATAAAACTAAAGGAAGATGGAAAAAACAGCTAAAATTGTAGTAGACAAGGATGATTCTCTTGAAGAACTACTGTTATCTTTTGGTTATTCAAAAAGAGCAGGAACTTGTGCATATCCCGAAAGAAGAAAAACTATTGTTATACTACCCTCAAAAAAATGGTATTGGTTTGATACCGATATTAAAAGAGGGTATACAAAAATCAAAAACTAAAGGAAGATGAGTAAAGAATTTATACCATACGAAGAAGCTTTAGCTTTAAAAGAGTTAGGGTTTGATGAAGAATGTTTAAAAAGCTATCACATTGTTGAAATAAGAGGGCAAGAATATATAGAACTCAAGGAAGTAATATATGATAATATTATTGAATTGTGCCACGCACCACTATACCAACAAGCATTTAGATGGTTTAGAGAAAAGTATGAGTTAGTGCCTGAAATACAAGCACCCGATGGTAAAGAAGGTGTGTGGAATCCTACTATACATAAAGTTTATGGGTTTGGAAACTACTATGACAATAACGGCTTTAAAACTTACGAAGAAGCAGAAATAGCTTGTCTTAGAAAATTAATTGAAATTGTAAAATTTCATCCATTATTTGTTCAGATGTAAAATCTTGAAAAATTAATAAAATATCTTTAATAAAATTAGGAAGTTAGAAAAACTTGTTGTAAATTGCATTATATTACTTAACAAAACAATATAAGTTATGAAAGATGGTAAAGAATTAGCAACAGAATTTGCAGACTTTGTAAACAGTTACAATTTCGATAAGCAAGGATTCATTAATCAATTTTGTCGTGAGCATAGAACATTGCAACAATCGGCAGTAAGACTGATGTTTGAATTAATGGAACATATTGCTTCTGATGAATACAGATTCGATGGAAGGAATGAAGGAAGTCATAAGGTCTGCAAGGATTTAATTGAAGGGTTTAAGATGAAAAAAACAAAGGATGAAGTTGAAAGATTTGGTTCAAGTGATGTGAACGAAAATTGTAAGCCATCCAAGTATTTGGGATTTATTTAATAATATAAAACAATATAAACTATGCACAATTTACATTTAGTAGTAGTACACGCAGAAACGCCTGAAGAGGCTTGTGTAAATGCTGAAGATTGGATTATGGATTGGGGTAATGAAAACAATTGGAGATGCATTGGTGGATGTATTTCAGAGGATAACGAAATAATGGATATGGATGAGTATTCAAGATGGTATCCAAGTTATACTGATAATGAAGGTAACAAACCATATGGCAGTATTGAAGCACTCAATGAAATGATGAGGGAACATATAAAAGAGGATAATACATTCTCACATAAAAAGGAGTTGATTGAGGCTATTGATAATGGAGATACAAAATTGTCAGATATAACAGATTCAATGGATTTGTATTATTTAAAAGAATATATCACCAATAGGCAATCAACAATTCTATTAAGTAATCCAGGTGAGTTCAATGTTCTTGAAGACGAATACAAGCCTAGTAAATATGATTATATTGGTGTTACTGATTCAAGAATGGAAAATGATAAAGGAGAAAAAACCTATTATGATTATATTGGTGTTACTGATTCAAGAATGGAAAATGATAAAGGAGAAAAAACCTATGTTGTACTTGTAGATATGCATTCATAAGAATTTGGTTAATTGCTACATAACTATCTATCTATTTAAAGGCTATCTATTAATTTAGGTGGTCTTTTTTTTTATAAAAACATAAAAAAGTTTTGTGGTTTCGGATATTATGTCTATCTTGTGTATAGGTTATTACTTAAACAAAACAATATAAGATTATGAGAACTAAAGAATTTGTTGTAGAGAAAATAATTGCGTTATTAAATGAGATAGATGTGGATGGGGAAACAATGGGGTACATTGTTAATGAGGTTGCGATGAGCGACCAACTATTTAAACAATCTATTGTAGGTATGAGTGAAAAAGATTTGAGCGTAATGCTTAACGAAAGAGAAACATACCTAAACTCAATAAATAACAAATATCATTTTATATCTTCATGTGGTGACTTATTTATTGATGAATATGGTAATGTATTACCAAATTCTGATTTAACTGATTGGCTTCTTGATATTGGTAAGGTGGATGTGGAAGAACTGATATACTACCTTCAGCTTAATGGTTTCGATGGTTTGGATGATGGTGATGTCTTGGATTTTGGATATTGGGATAAGAATGGTGAATACCATAAACCCGACATTACATGGAGAAGAGATACCTTTCATAACCAAAATTTACTAAACACTCAGATAGAGGAAGTGATTACCAAAACTGAACAATGGTTGAACAAATATAGGAGTATATAAGTTTTTTATCAAATAATTAGGAATTTAGAAAAACTTGTTGTAAATTGCATTATACTTAACAAACAAAACAATATAACATTATGAAAACTATTGAAGTAAAACTAAATGATTACAATGCACCAACAGAATTACCAACCTCAATAATTGATTTGTTGAATGAAGAAAAGAGGTTATTAGAGAAAATAAAAATGGTTGAGGATAACAAGGTAATAATAAGAGAACAAATACTAAAAAAAGAAGGTGAGTATTTAAAAGAGCAATTAGAGTCTATGTTCAGTAAAATTGGTATGGGAGTTCTTAGTTCCAAACTTAATTATAGTGATTATAGAATAGAAATAGGTTTTGGGTATGGGGGCAATATAACGTTTGTATTAGAAGTTCCGAATAAAAAGAATGAAGAGTTAAGTAGGCATCCTCGTCATGTTTGGGAATATGGTACTGAATTGAAGTTATTTGCATTCATTAGGTTTGAATACTATAACTCAAATAGTATGAAGGAATTTTGGGGTGATATAAATACTCTTGATGATAACGAAATAAGACATTATGGTAATGTTAATATGGGTGAATATACAGATTTTGATTTAAATACATTTATGGAACGTAATTTTGAACCCATAAAAGAATTGATTGTAATGAAAAATAATAGAATAAAAATATAAAAAACTTTTGTAGTTTCAGATTAATTCACTATCTTGCAACTACATTAGTTAACAATATAAAACAATTTAAGATGAAAAATTACAAAGTAAGATTTAATTTAGGGAGAGGTGCAAATTATTTAAAGTGGAAGGTAACCTCTCCCAATGGTAAGGTAAACTATTACGAACCAAACAATGTATGTTTACATATGGAGAACTGCAAGTTGGTTAACCAACAAGGTACGGCTCAAAAGATATTTGATGGTGCGAATAAGACTGTCTGTGCTTGGATTGAATGTGAAACTCTTACCATATTTGAACCATTAAATAATATTGCACAAGGAATAAAGATAAGTTACAATCCCAGAGTTCAACCAAATTGGGTTTGTGATGGTGAGATTGTTGATAAGGGTAGATATGATGTTTTATATTCTTTTGAGAATGGTGTTTACCAAAGTTTAATTAGTGTTTACCAAACTTTAATTAGTGATGATACTGAAGACATGGACAAGCTTGTTGATTCGGTAATTGAACGGATAAAAGAGGATATTAATTGTGGTGACCTTACGGCAATTGATGAATTACTTAGGTTTGTACCAAAGGAGACCCTTATAGGGTTTTTACCCGAAAAAATATAGTTTTATATTGTTTAAGTGTAGGTGGGATACTGAAAACTCCAAGTAGGTATCCCACATTTTAAACCAAAGAAGTTATGATAAAAATTTTTATGTTATTCAAGTGCAAAAAAGATTTAGAAAAAATTCTAAAACTATCGTACCTTAATAAGACTGAATTGAAAGATTACAAATTGGTAAAAGTAAATGGGTATAAAATAGTAGATGGTGTGCCAACTGATTCTGAAATACTACAGATACATATTGATACACACGATAACTATGGGTTGTTCTTGTCCATTTCAGAAGATGGATATGTAACACAAGAAAATTGGTCTGGCAGTAAAATTAAGTATTACAATGCATTAGAAATTTCAAAAATTCTTTTAAAATACGAGAAATAAATTTGGAAGTTAGAAAAACATTTCGTAAATTGCATTATATTACTTAACAAACAAAACAATTTAAAAATGGAAGATACTATCGATTTCTTTGAGCAATATGAAACATTACCAAATGAGGTAAAAAAAATAATTGATAAGTTTGATAAAGAACAACTGTTCACATATACAACTTGTTCAAATTTACAAGAAGAGTTGGAAAAGGTGGGGTGGACTTGTGACTATGGTCTATCTGGTGAACCATATGATTTAAAGCCATTATAAAATATAAAACAATATAAGATTATGAAAATTTCACAAACACTACCGAAAGAGCAAGTAAAAATAATTTTAGAAGGGTTAAAGTTACTTGAATTTCATCTAAACATATTGGATGATTCAGAAAAAAGTCAGAATGTTCATTACAAACTATTTGATATTCTTCAATTGAAAGCTTTGTTAGAGCAAGATGTGGTTGTAGAAATGAGCAAAGAAGATTTCGATAACTTTACCTTTAATTATGGGGTTGATTTCCCCGAATATTTAAATGACTAAAATATAAAACAATATAAAATTAAAGATTATGCCAAATCACGTAGAAAACAATTTAACATTCGATGGGAATGAAAAAGACATTAAAGAATTAATGGATTGCTTGGTAATTAATGGTGAACCATCTGTTGATGGATTTTTACCAATGCCATCAGAATTAAGAGGTACAACAAGTCCTTCAAGAGTAGAAAACCAAGTTTTGATTAATAAATATGGTCACGATAATTGGTACGATTGGGCAGTAGAAAATTGGGGAACAAAGTGGGGGTTTTATAGTGGTATTGTTACTTCAGATAATAGTGTATATTTTCAAACAGCTTGGGCAACACCATATAAGGCAATTCAAAAACTTTCTGAAAAATTCCCACGTGTGGCAATAAAGGTTCAATATGCAGATGAAGAGTTTGGTTACAATGTTGGTGAATATACATTGTTGAGTGGTGATGAGATTGAAATAAATATTCCCGATGGTGGCTCTTTTGAAGCTATTAAAATGGCAATGGAAATTAAAGAAGAATACGAATGGTATTTACTTGAAATTATAGATGCTTTAGAAGATGATGAAATTAAAGACAGGGTTGAGGATGATTTCTACATTAACATATTGAAAGTTGCAGTTTATAATCAAGTCTTTTATGAGGAGATTCATAATATCATAAAAGAAAAAATGATTCAACTTGCCATTGATGTTGAAGATTATAGATTTGCACAGAAAATATATAAGACTATGTAAATAGTATGGTCTCATAGCTCAACTGGATAGAGCAACGCTCTTCTAAAGCGTAGGTTGTAGGTTCGAGTCCTACTGAGACTACTTTTTCATAATTATTGTTTTTGTTAGGAGAGTGTTTTTATTAAATACTCTCCATTTTTTATTAAAAAAGTTTTGCGGTTTCATATTAATTCACTATCTTGTGTATAGGTTATTACTTAAACAATATAAATTTAAACATTATGAAAAACTTACTTAAAGATTTAACCGAACAAGCCCAAGAACTTTTAGAATTCGGTAATTCAAGAGAAAAAGCTTGTGGTCGTGGAATGTTTCATGTTTTACACGCAATCAAAAAACACTTAAAAGAGAATCCCGAACCAAGAATAATTTGTGGGTGGTCAGTAGAAGATGTTGAACATAAAGTTAGCGAAATTAATAGCCAAAGAAATGAACAGGGAAAAATTAAATTAAGTGATGATGATAAGAATGCCATCCTTGATATGGTTGAAAAAAATTTTGATGCCAATTATGGTCTTACTTGGGATTCAATTAATTATGCAATTCTAAAATATAAAACAATATAACTATGAATATTCCATCAAATTTTAAAGAGATAGATTATCAAATTGAGGTTGATTTAAATATAATTCCAAACTCAGATTTAACTTATAGAATATATTTCAATGGTCTTACACAGTTCATCGCTGAATTGGAAGTTACATTTGATAACATGAATAGAGTCAGTATAGAGGATGCTCCCAAACTATTGTTATTCAATATGGATAAACCCTTATCAGAATTTACTGATGAAGAGAAACAAGATATATTGGATTACAGAGGATTAAACCTTGGAGAGCATGGGTTTGAACCTAGTGATGTTTTTCTTGAGAGTTCTTATATTAAACTTGCAAGCGTTTATGTTGTTCAAAGGAAAACATATATAAAACAAGGTTTTATTCCAGTTAAGGATTATAATAATACCACATCTAGCGATGAATTATTGGAGTCCATTCAGAAAGATACATTTTTTATGGGCAATGAGGAGAACTTTTTAGATGTAAAATTTGGATAATTAAAATATTATGTCTATATTGTAACTACATTACTTAACAATATAAAAACAATAACATGACAATTACATTAGAAAGAAAACACACACCGAAAGGAAGTAATTATTGGGGTGAAACAGGCGTTTATTGGAATGAATATTCTAAACTATGGGATGAGCATGTTCCACCAAGTGGTAAAGCTGAAACAATAGTAGGCGAAATGATTAGATGCATTTCTAGGTTGCAATACGATTACTATAACAACGGCAACTGCAATGTACAAGAATATCAAACATATTATGAATACGAAAGTTGTTATAACTGTGATGATGGTGAGATTGACAATGGAGATGTTGATGATGATGGTAATCCTATTTCTGAAGAATGTGATGAATGTTGCGGTAGTGGTGAGATTCAAGAAGAATATGATGGCGACCCTAGCATCAATGATTATTACCAAGATATGATTGATTTTCTTCATGAACATATTGATGATAGAAGCAAGGTTGATAATTTGGAAGAGTTTCTCACAAATAATAGTAATTTATATTCTAATTATAGTTTTAGTGATAATGAAGAAAGTGTTTATGTGGAGTTGATGGATGAGGTTATGTTTTGTGTTCTGAAAATGATTTCTAACAATCAAAACAACCCGATATGAGAGATTATTATTTAGAACGGCAAATAAAATTCAATAAAGAGAATAGAGATAGATTACTTTCTCTAGAACATTTAAGTGAGAAACAAAAAAAAGAATTAGAATTAGTTAAAGCCATAATTAAGTTACAAGAAAAAAAATTAAATTCCCTTAAGCCATGAACATCTATGTTAAAAGTTTATTAGTGATATTAATAGCTTGCTTACCAATTATATTGTTTTATATAACTTTCTTTACGATTGGTTTAATTCAAGGTATCCGCAGGGTTTTAAGAGGAGATTATAAGAAATAGTCCTTTATATTGTTTTTAATGTGATATGAGTACTGAACGCTGATTGGCTCTAGTAGGTACTCATATTTTTTAAACAATTTATCAAAAAAGTTTTGCGGTCTGGATTTAATTCACTATCTTGTGTATAGGTTATTACTTAACAACAAAACAATATAAAGATGAAAAAATTAACAAGACATGATGGGTGGGATTGCGTTCCCCAATTAAAAGAAGTAGTAGATATTATTAATGATGATTTAGGTCATCACTTGTACGAGATTCAGCATTGCGTTAGAACTCAAAGTATTGAGGCCTTGGTAATTGAATTAAGACAAGGACTGAAAGGGGCCATAAACATATTAGACACCATTGATACTACTGTAGAATATGAAACAGTCGATGAAGATTAAAAACATTATTAAACAAATATAAAACAATATTATTATGGGACAATATTATAAAGCTGTATTGCTAAATTCAAAAAACAAACCTAATGCTCACGTAAGTTCATATGATTTAGGTAGTGGTTCAAAATTAATGGAACACAGTTGGAGGGCTAACCCTTTTGTTAGATTTGTTGAAAAGATATTAATTAACAATCCAATAAAATTGGTTTGGAGTGGCGACTATGCAGATGAAGAACCAACTGAAAATGAGAATTTATATACCCTTTCGGATAATTCACCAAAAATATCAGAAGAGGTTCCCGAAGGTCAAAATAGATGGGATTACAAGTTTAAGAGCATTGCACCATTAAGGTATAAGTATATGGTTAATATGGACAAAAAGGAATTTGTTAATAAGGATATCATGCCTAAAGATATCCATGGATGGAGAGTACATCCTTTACCATTATTAACTTGCGAAGGAAATGGCCGAGGTGGTGGTGATTATAGATATAATAATGGAAAAGAATATATTGGAAGCTGGGCGAGAAACAAAATTATGGTGGTTAGTAGAAAAAGTGATATTCCAAAAGATTTTAGAGAAATAAAACCAAATTTCCAAGAATAATTGTTTATATTGTTAGTTTAGTGAATGTGGGGAGGGATTTAGGTCTCTCCCATTTTATAAAACAATTAAATGATTATAATATGGAGCAGTTATTAATAAAGAAAATAAATCAAACGCTTAGACAATTAAAGAAGTTCATAAAAAAACCAAGTGATACAAATATAGGTTATTTACTAAACAGATTAAAAGATATCAATCCAATGCTTTATGAAGATTATCTAGAAGAATATAAAATAATATATAAACATCATAAATTATTTGGAAGTTAGAAAAACTTGTCGTATATTGTGAATACAGTAAAACTAAATAAAGATGAAAGATATAATAGGAATATTAATGGATTTAGGTTCTAAGGAAGATAGGGCTTGTTCACAAGAAGAAAGAGATTTGTATATTTCAGAAGCCAAAGAGTCTTATAAAAAATCATTAAGTAAAATGGTTTACGAAGTGTTTGACCATAAAACAATTCAATTTATAAGGAATAGTCAATCTGATGCAGAGATTAGGCGTTACATTATTAATAGCTACAATAATTGTAAATAATGGTATAAGTAAATACCGTTTTAATGGAATTTAATTAATGTTATAAGTAGTACGAAAAATAAGATTATGGATTTAACGATAGAACAAGCACTTTGTATTTTAGAAACTGGTTGGAAAGATGAAGAAGATAAAATTCTATATGATTTAGCAAAAGGTTTGATTCATAGAGAGGCAAGAAAACTTTTTCTAAAATACAAATCAGAGAAAGCACAAAAGGAATTAAAAGAGTTAGAGTAAGTATTATTTATAACGTGCGAGTGTATGAAAAGTAGCCCATACACAGATGTTCGGAATTATTACAAAACTTAATAGAAATGATAAAGATAGAAACATTTAGAAATCCAAAAGGATACACGTTAAACCAACTTATTAAAAAAGAACCTACTTGCTTTAATGGTTGTGTTGATGTAGAGAAATATGAAATTACAGCCGTAAAGATTGAAGAACCGAAAGAGGTTTATAGAGAAAGATTACAGAAACTTTGGGAAGAGTGTGATAATCACCACCATTGGACACCGCTAAAGCAAAAGGCAAAGGAATTAGGGGTTGAATTGATTGGTAATGCTGGTAGTAAACGAAAAAGATAGCATTAAATATAATGGCAAGAATATGAGTAGTGCGATGAAAAACAGAGATAACCCTTTCGGATGGACAACAACTGTAATAATCTGCAAAAGATGGTTTAAAAGCCAATTGAAGCATTACCCATATTTTTTGTTGTGTGTAGTGCGGATTGTTAACAGATAAACTTTATTAGGATGGAAAATTATAATAGTGTAACAGAGGCATTACTTGATTACTACAATGGTAAATTAAGTAAAGATGATTTTAATAAATTATACCCTAAATGTAGGTTTAGGTAGCATTACACACAAACATTGTTGTGCTTAGTGCGGTTAATTAACGATAAAACTTAACAAAATGGATAAATATTATAAAGACATAGAAGAATGGGAAGCTTCATTTTATTGTAATTGCGGTGAAGATACTTACGAAAACTTTACATATCAAAGAACTGTATCTAACGGAGAAGTTTGGGATTGTCAAGAATGTGGTAGTGAATGCTTAGTAAAAGAACAACCAAACGAAGACGATTACTAAGCATTAAATATAACCCTAAGTATAACAAATTTTAAATTATGGATAAATACGAATACGCAATAGAAAAAACATACCCATTGCCCGCAAATGAAATTCAGTTAAATATAATGGGTGATGATGGATGGGAACTTACGGCATCACTAATAATTAAAGAAGAGGGCAATATAACAGAAACTTATGTCTACTATTTTAAAAGACTAATAATTTAATTTTTGTTATACAATGTTATTGTGCGTTTTAATGCACTCTAACGTCATTAATAAATTGGCGTTTCAATGCAATTTATTTTGTGTTGTATGCCGTTAAATTAGAATTATGAAAACAAAAATTATTATTACAAAAGATTGGAAGATTATAAAAGAGTATGATTTTCTAATTACAATGACTACTACAGATGTAGTAGAGTTTGAGGGTGTGGAATATAGAGTAAGTTCTTGCTTATTAGAAATAGAAAATAATACGATGCTCGTATTGCTGAAATCCTAATGGCATACAACGTTTAGCTAAAAAGAGTTGAGGAACGAAATGAATTTTATATGGTGTTATGCACCGTTAATTTAAACTTAAATGAAATGGAAGTAGTAAACACATACATTGTAAAATACAAAGAAAGACGAACATTAGCAATTTTGTTTGAATTGGAAGATGGAACTTACATTGTAAAATATGAATGTCGATGGCTTGGAAGAGAAACAATTGAACCAATAGACACAAAAATTGCGGTGTCTTTAATTAAATGATTTATATACATTGTTAGCGTTTCGTTTTTGAGCGTTGGCATTAATAACTAAAATAATGAGTACAAACTTTGTAGATAGGAAAAATGACGAGGAAATAATAGACCTTATCAATAGTATTTTATCAAACGGTAAAATGCAAGTAGAAACAATTAATGAAGCTGTGTTGGTTAAACTTATGGAAATAAGAAATACTCCAATAAAATACGACAAATCATATAGAGATATTGACAAAGACTTTGAGCGTTGGCAAAATGAACGCTAACGGTTTGGCTATGAAGCGTTGCCAATACAAATACGTTTCTAATTAAAAACAAAGACCACAAAGGCAATGCTTTATAGCCGTTGTTATGTGGCGTTATTATTATGGAAAAAGAAACTTTAAAATGGATTGAAGAACAAAAAGCAAGAATAGATAAAGACAATAAAGAAGGATTGTTAGATTTATTAGAAAACACAACTGATGTAATTAGACAACTACTAAATAATCCAAAATCAAAAGCGTGTATAGGATTAGCAGAAAGCTGTGTAAAACACAATAAACTATTGATAGATGATTTATCTAATTAATGCTAACGTTAAATATATGAATAGTAAAAATTACGGATTATGAAAAAAGAAATTAAAGAACTAGAACAAGAAATACAAAAAGAAATTTGGAGATTACAAATGTGTGACTATGTAACAGAAGGTTCTTACATAACCTTATACCAGATGCAGAAAGAACTAAAAGAACTAAAAAGTAAGTAATTTTTATTATTTATATATAGTGTTGGCATCATCGTTTTAATGTGTGCCTAATGACGAAAGTAAAATTTCGTTTTAATGAATTTTAAATTGTGTTATAAATAGTAAGGTTATGGTGTGGTGTGGTTCGATTCCATAAAGTTATACGCTAAAGGCACTACGTAGGTTCGAATCCTACAACCTTATTATTTATAACGGTTTAGCTATGTGTAGTGCCTACCTAAACAAATTACTACACTAAATTAAAAGAATTAAAATAATGAGTAAAGAAAATAATACAAAAGACAAAGATAAGGCATTACATATAGCTTGTGTTAGCGAGAGTTTTTCTAAAACAGAAACTGAACAACACATTGCTAACTTAGAGTACCAACTAAGTGAAATAAAAGAACATGGATTAGGTGATAGCGATACTGCTTTAACAAAATGGATAATAGAACGAGATTTGAAAATATTTAAAGCTGACTTAAATTCTCGCTAACGATTAGTATATGAAATGTGGAGCGAAGCGGAATTTTTTATATACCGTGTTAGCTACTTTAAAATTAAAATTATGATAGCAAAAGAGAAAGCAAACGAATTAGCAAATAAATTTATAAGCAAATCTGTTTTTGATATGACAGATGAAGAACTAAAAGAGCAAAGAGAACAAGGTAAAGCCTTTGCTATTATTTGCGTAGATGAAATACTAAATGATAACCCAAATATCTATGATAGTGACAGATTGAATCATAAGTATTGGAAAGAGGTAAAGCGAGAGATTAGCTTATTGTAGCTAACACCAAGCTAAACATCTGCGACTGTAAGGAGTTGTGTTTAGCGACTGTTATGATTTAAATAGTACACGTTTGTGTATTTTTTTCAAATAAAAAAAAATTAAATAAGATGCTTGATAGATATTGCAAATTTGAACTTAATTCATGTATTGGTTTCTCGGTAATCTGCTACAGAACGAACCATCTAATCGGTTTCTCCACTAAAGTGCCTTACGTAACACACAACGTACAAGGATTACCATTGATTGAGACTTACATGGTTAAAAAGGTACCAAGTTAAATTTCATTGTTATTATATTGTTTGACCACCTAAAGAAATTTGGGTGGTTTTTTTTATGTCATGTTCCACGTGGAACATATATCGTTTTATATTAACTTTTTTTAAATATGTTTGGTAGTTCACTTCTGGGTTCGGTGGAGTCTACTCTTTTGGTCACCAAAAGGAAACCAACCGTATTCGTAATTGAATACTTAAAGGTAAACAGAATAAATGACTTATCCTAATATTTTTAAGGTAAAATATAAAATAATATTTCTTTAAACTTTTATCAAAAAAATTTGGATGGTAATTCTAAAAGCACTATATTGTGAATACATTATTTAACCAACTAAATTTTATATTATGTTTATAGGATATGTTAAGCCAGCAAATTTATTGTCTACTGAAAATGCTAAAACCGTAAAAGGTAAGAAGTTAGGGTATACTACTTACATTATCTATTTAGCACCACACACACAAAATAGCAAAGGAATTAACCTTTGTTCACACGCTAGTATTGGTTGTTCAGAAGCCTGTTTATTTGGTAGTGGTAATGCTAGATTTACCAAAACACAACAAGGTAAAGTAAATAAAACAGAATATTTTCTAGCGGATAGAAAAAGTTTTATGCTTCAATTAGTAAACGAAATTACTAAAATTGAAAAAAAGCATACCAAAAATAACACAAAATTTGCTATTCGTTTGAATGGTACAAGTGATGTAAGATTTGAGAAATTAAAAGTTAATGGTAAAAATATTTTCGATACATTTCCAAACATACAATTCTATGATTACACTAAGAATCCTATTCGTATGTTTATGGATATGCCAAAAAATTATCATTTAACATTTTCAATGTCAGAAGACAACAAAGATATTTGTATGGATATGCTTAAAGCAGGTAAAAATGTTGCAATGGTTTTTAACGTTAAAAAAGATAAACCTTTACCAAGCCAATATAAAGGTTTTAAGGTTATAAATGGGGACGAAACAGACTTACGTTTCCTAGATGAAAATAACGTTATTGTAGGCTTAAAATACAAGCTAATAATGACTAAAGGCAAAGGGTTTAATAAAAAGCAAGTTGAAACAAATGATTTCATCATAACAGATTTTTAAATATAGTATTATATAAGAGTAAGTAAAAAAACTTGCTTACTCTTATTTTTTTATATTAAAATGTTTGGTAGTTTCAGATTAATTGCTTACCTTAGATATACGATACATTATTAACCAAAACAATATAATATTATGACTAAGAAAATAACATATGATGACACAAGAGATGTTTGTATAAAGGTTATTGATAAGTTGATAACTTTGGGGTTTATTGAGGACAATGATGACCACTATTTTGAAATTCAAGACACAATCCACGATGACATAAATGAATTGTTGGGTTTGGATATTGATGATAATTTTGAAATAGAATTAACAATATAAAACAATATAAGTTATGAATGCACCACCAAAATACAAAATCATGTCATTTTTAGAAGATTTAGTTCATAAAAGATTTTCTGAAAAACAACTTAGCAAAGTAATTTCAAATTTCTTCAAACAAGACTTAGAAGTTTCAAATGTAAGTCAAGATAGATTTAATAATGCTGATAATGACGAACTAGCAGATTTTAATTTTATGTTCAATGTAATTCGTAAATACAAATATGAATTATTTGGGCATGTTTATATGTTACCAACAAGAGAAGTAATTTTTGAGGATAAAGAATTTCATACAATTTGGTATGTAACAGAAGTTGGCTACGATTTTTGTTAAAAGTTAAAAATATCCTATATTATATTTGGTAGTATGGGATATTTTTTCTATCTTAGATATACGATACATTATTAACCAAAACAATATAATATTATGGATATTCGTAAAGCAGAAATTTTAGCCTTAACACTTATTGAAAAGCATTTATCAAATGATAAATTTGATTGGGAGTTTAAATTTAACAACGCAAAAAGAATATTTGGACAATGCGTTTATGGTCGAAAGTATGGTAGACCATATCATATGATAAAATTGTCAAAACCACTTGTGGCTTTGAATAGTGAGCAACAAGTAAGAGATACAATTCTACACGAAATTGCTCACGCTCTAGACGTAGAAAAAAGAGGTTATAGTTCACACGATTACAAGTGGAATGCTATTGCAAGGTCGATAGGTTGTACAGGCGAAAGATGTTACAATGTAAATGATGTTGAACAACCCAAAAGTAAATATAGTCTTATATGTAATAGCTGTAAAAGAGAAACACCAGCATACAGAAAACCAAAACGTAAAAAAGCTTGTGGTGTATGTTGTAGAAAATATAACAACGGAAAATATTCAGAAGAGTATGTTATGAAAGTTGAACAAAATTATTAAACAAATATAAAACAATATATATTATGTATTTCATAGGCACGATACAATGGTTGGATAACGGAAATATTCAAGATGATATGATTTTCAAAATAGGTGATATAGAAGATGATGATGATGATATATTTTTCTATTTTGATTCTGAAAGAGAAATTGAGGAATTTAAAAAAACGGGTTCACACGATTGGATTCTGTTAGATATACAAAAGACTAGGTTAATAGATTAAAAGAATATAAAACCACTTATTAAGTTAGGTGGTTTTTCTTTTTAAATTAAGCTTATCTCATATATGGGCGTGTTGGAGTCTACTCTTTTGGATAACTATGATATCCAACCCTTTGCTACATCTAAGATAAAGAATAGTTAGGACTTATCCTAATATTTTCAAGGTAAAATATAAAATAATATTTTCTTTAAAACTTTTATCGAAATAATTTGGATGGTAATTCAAAAAGCCCTATATTGTGAATACATTATTACATAACCAAAAAAATATATGAACCATGAATAAAATAGAAAGTCAAATAGTAGAATATAAACACGCATCAATACTTGAAAGAATAGGTTTTAACGAACCTTGTTTTGGTGTATTTGATTCTAATTTAGAGTTTAAATTAGATTATAGAGAAACTCAATATGACGCAAAAAAAGGGTGGGTTGATGGTATTCTTGCCCCAACATATGAACAGGTATTTAAGTTCTTTAGAGATGAATATGGTGTATTTGTTGAATTTCATTTAGAAGGTGCATTAGGCAATCCAATAGGTTATTCAGCAAGTATAGATGTTAAGGGTGGTAGACATCTGTTTCCTTGGGGAATAGTTGAAAGTGGAGAAGTTTTAACTTATGAAAAATTAAGACCAATAGTTTTAAATTTTTGTATTGAAATTGTTTTTAGAAATAAATGTTAAATAATTTGGATGGTAACTGAAAAAGCCCTATATTGTGAATACATTATTACTTAATCAAAAAAATATATAATATTATGTCAGCAGAAATTTATAAGTCACCAATCGAAAGACCAGGTTTTAATTATAAGACTTGGCAAGAGGATGAAAAAAATTATAGAGAAGAAGTAAGAGCATTTTGCATTAAGCATTCAAAAGGAAAGAATATTGGGGAAACCATTAGGATTCAACACGCTGATAGTTATGCTGAATATATGGTATTTAGTATGAGTCCATTGAAGTTGATTCACTTGGAAGTTGGGGATGCTTGGGATAGTCCTTATGCTGAATTGCTCACACCTAAAAAAGTTGAGGAAATGATTGAGCGAGAAATAAAATTAAAAAGTATTTTCAAAAAGTTTTGAATTTAGAAAAACATTTTGTAAATTGCATTATA
>Ga0209535_1001060_pt1 | contig 18923 bp, 21 predicted proteins | sample LinPmetageLP28_FD_184041 | JGI IMG/M metagenome (GOLD analysis project Ga0209535, IMG submission 184041) | Marine viral communities from the Pacific Ocean - LP-28 (SPAdes) (version 2) | ecosystem: Environmental > Aquatic > Marine > Oceanic | place: Pacific Ocean | collected 2009-08-22
TTACCAAAAAGTACACAGGTATCAAAGCTTGGCACTCCAGATTGGCTAAAGAAGCTTTAGAGACAGGCAAGATATCTACACCATCAGGCAGAGAGTTTTCTTTTCCTGATGTACAACGAAGAATGAACGGCACAGTAAGCTTCTTTACACAGATAAAGAACTATCCTGTACAAAGCTTTGCGACTGCCGACATAGTTCCCATCGTACTTATACAGATGGAGAACTTATTAACCAACTACAAATCATGTATTGTTAATTCAGTACACGATTCTGTGGTGGTTGATATACACCCTGATGAGATAACACAAGTGTTATACCTCATCAAACTACTCAACAGTAGTCTCCAATCTATTGTTGAGAAACAGTTTAATATCGAGTTCAATGTACCATTATTACTTGAAGCAAAAATAGGTGATAATTGGCTTGACACGAAAGATGTTAGCTGATATAACTATGAAACATTTGACTCACAGAAAGGAGCAATACATATGGAAAATAATAATTTAGTAACGATTGATACAAATAACTACGAAGCTATGGCTAAAGCAATGGGGATAGCAGGTGAAGGTACTAAGGCTTCAGATAATAAGAAGACTCAACAGCTACCACGTTTCAGAATAAACCATTCAGCAATCATGGGTGAGACCAAGATGAATGGTAAGAATGTAAACGTAGAGGTAGTTGAAGGTGGTACTTATAAGCTTGAGATACCTGATGGTGATACTTACTACAGTAAGACTGCCAAGATAAGACCTTTCATGCAAAGGTATATGTATAAGAGGTTCGTTAAGAATATGAACGCAAAGATGGGTGAGCCTATGGGCATCTATCACAAGACTGTTATGGCAGATTCACTTAACCTAGATTTAAAAGATAATCAAGGTGGGTTTAACTGTGGTAAACCAGCAGGTTATATTCAAGACTTCAAAGCATTGCCTGATAAGACTCAAGACTTAATCAAGCAGATTAAAAGAGTACGTGTTATCTTTGGTATGGTTGATTTACTTGACCCATGTAATGCCAAGGGTGAGAAGATAGCCTTTGAATCTACACCATTCATATGGGAGATAGATAATAGAGATGCTTTCAAAACTGTAGGTCAACCTTTTACTAAGTTGGCACAGTTGAAGAGACTTCCTGTTCAGCATAGCATAGCATTAGAGACTGAAGAACGTAAGTTACCTAATGGTAATGTGTTCTATCTACCTGTATCTACACTTGATGTAGCCAATAAGATTGACTTGACTGATGAAGACCAAGTTATATTTGGTGACTTCATGTCATGGATACAGAACTATAATCAGTATATAGTTAGTGAGTGGGATTCCAATGTAGGTGGTAGTGCAGATGCAGACATGAAAGATATAGTTGAAGACTTTATCGAAGTGGATGCAAGCTAATGAATCACCGTGCTGAATTGGCGATACATAAGTTACTAGAAGATATACTTGCTTCCAAGAAGCAGATGTCAATGGAGACTATTGAAGGTGTAGCATCTGATGTAAAAGATGCTATGGTTCGTCAGTTCGGAACAAAGAATGACAGAGGGGATTTTAAACTACGTATGTCTAACATAGGTAGACCCTCTTGTCAGCTTTGGTTTGATAAGAACCACCCTGAGAAAGCATTACCAAAAGGTAATAGTTTTCTAATGACAATGATGATTGGTGATATAGTCGAAGCTATCTTCAAGGGTTTATTGAAGGAAGCTAAGATAGATTATCAAGATAGTGAAGAGGTTACGTTGCCACTAAAGAATGGTGTTAACGTAAAAGGAACTTATGACCTTGTACTTGACGATTGTGTAGATGATATAAAGTCTGCATCTGATTGGTCATACAAGAATAAGTTTGCTTCATTTGAATCAGTAGCTAGTGGAGATAGCTTTGGTTACGTAGGTCAACTCGTTGGGTATGCGAAAGCAAGTGGTAAAAACATAGGTGGTTGGTGGGTAGTGAACAAGTCTAATGGACAATTCAAATACGTATCAGCAGGAAATGCAGACACCACTCATGTCTTAGGTAACATCGAGAAGACCATTGAACTAGCCAATGCTAAAGAGTTAGTGAGGTGCTTTGAGCCTGAAGCAGAAACCTTTAGAGGTAAAGCTACAGGTAATCTTGTTCTTAATAAGAACTGCACCTTCTGTGATTTCAGGTACTCGTGTTGGGATACTCTAAAAGAGTTACCTGCACAGAAGTCACAAGCTAAAGAACCTAAGATGGTTCAGTATATAAAGGTAGCATAATGTATCCTTCTCACAAGGCAACACGTGCTGCTTATAAGTATGGGTATAGGAGTGGACTAGAGCATAAAGTTTCTATGGCTCTTGATACGATAAATTATAATTACGATTATGAATCTATCAAGATAGAATGGGAAGACTTAGCCTACCGAACCTATACCCCTGATTTTATATTAAACAATGGCATTATCATTGAGACAAAGGGAAGGTTTCTTGCAGGAGATAGACGTAAACATCTAGCTGTTAAGAAACAACATCCAAGATTAGATATCAGATTTGTCTTTGAGAATAGCAGACGTAAGCTAAGTAAAGGTGCTAAGTCTACGTATGGACAGTGGTGTGACAAGCATGGATTTAGATACTATGACAGGATAATACCTGAAGATTGGTTGAAAGAAAAAGGTAAGAATAAGCACCCTACTATAATTAAATTTACAGGTAAAAAAGTAAGGAGATTAAAATGATTAATGATAGATACTTAGAAGACGAAGACTTTGTTATACAAATAAAACCACACATAGATAGTAAGGGGTGGACAGGTGATGTGTCTCTTAGTATCATGGTAGGTAAAAAGAATCCATTAAATGATGATGACTTTGAAGCTATGTTAAACTTTACTAGGCAGATATGTGCTACTGTTCCTTTGATGGAGCAGAATAAAATCTTCAGAGATGCAGTTGAAGAAGAAGCTAACAAGCATCTACCTATAGAAGATGTGTTTGATATACCTGATAAGAAGAATGATAGTCGAGTCACAGAAATAGATGATAATATAATACACATTTCTTTTGGTAAAGATGAGACTAAGCATTGACAATGGCACAAGAAGCATATATAAAAGATATGAGACATATTGAATATATGAAGTATATGGCAGAAAAGGAGAAACAGGCTATGGCACAATCAGACAATACAGAGATGCAAGATATGGTTAATAGTCCTATTCATTATAACAAAGCAGGTATTGAAACTATTGATGCCTTAGAAGCTATGTTAGTTGATGGGTTTGATTATTACTTACAGGGTAATATAGTTAAGTACCTATGGAGATTTAGATACAAGAATGGTGTAGAAGACCTCAAGAAAGCACAGTGGTATCTGAATAAACTCATTGAGGTTCACGATGATAAGAGTTAAGATAATGATGACAGTATCTGTAGACCCTGAAGAGTATGCTGTACCTGCCGATGGTATGGTCAGCGAAGAGATTGAAGAATATGTAAGAGAAGCCTTCCATGAAATAGAAGGTGTTAAGATTAAGAATATGAAACTAGTTAGTGAGGAGACATAAATGATACAGAACTATTTACCTACCGACTACCAAAACTTTATAGCACTCTCTCGCTATGCACGGTGGAAGGATGACGAACAACGTAGAGAGAATTGGGGAGAGACTGTTGATAGATACTTCGACTATATGAATAATCATCTAGTTAAAAACTATAATTATACAGTCAGTAAAGCTTTAAAAGAGAAGCTTACAGAGCAGATAATGTCTCTAGGTGTAATGCCTAGCATGAGAGCCTTAATGACAGCAGGACCTGCCTTAGACAGGTGTCATGTGGGTGGTTATAATTGTAGCTACATACCTGTAGATAGTCCTCGTTCCTTTGACGAGTGTATGTACATACTTATGTGTGGCACAGGTGTTGGTTTCTCTGTAGAACGTGAGAATGTAGACAAGCTACCTATAGTTAATGAACACTTTGAGGACAGCACTACTATCATAACTGTCGGTGACAGCAGACCCGGATGGGCAAAAGCACTAAGAGAACTCATTGCTATGCTGTATGTAGGACAAGTGCCTACATGGGATATATCACAGGTTAGACCAGCAGGTGCAAGGCTTAAGACATTTGGTGGTAGAGCATCAGGACCTGCACCATTAGTTGAGTTGTTTCAGTTCTGCATACAGAAGTTTAAAGGTGCTAAAGGTAGAAGACTATTTCCTATTGAGTGTCACGACATAATGTGTAAGATTGGTGAAGTAGTAGTTGTGGGTGGTGTACGTAGGTCTGCTCTTATATCTTTGTCTAACTTAGGCGATGACCAAATGAGACATGCCAAGTCAGGTCAATGGTGGGAGAATGAAGGGCAAAGAGCATTAGCCAATAACTCTGTAGCATTTAAAGGTAAGCCTGAGATGGGTACATTCATGCGAGAGTGGACATCTTTGTATGAATCTAAGTCAGGAGAACGTGGTATATTTAATCGCAAGGCCGCTAAAGTTAAGGCACTTGAGAATGGTAGACGCAATGCTGACCATTACTTCGGCTGTAATCCATGTAGTGAGATTATACTTAGACCCTATCAGTTCTGTAATCTTACAGAGGTAGTGTGTAGAGCCACAGATGACCTAGTATCCTTAAAAGAAAAGGTACGTATGGCTACTGTGCTTGGTACATTTCAGTCTACTCTTACTAACTTTAAGTATTTACGTAAGGTATGGAAAGATAATACAGAAGAAGAAAGACTATTAGGAGTTTCTCTAACAGGTATTCTTGATTGTCCTATATGGACAGAAGAAATCTTAGAGATACTACGAGATGTAGCAGTAGAAACTAATAAGAAGATTGCTAAAGATTTAGGCATACCACAGTCAACTGCTATAACTTGTGTCAAACCTAGTGGTACAGTTAGTCAATTAGTTGACAGTGCTTCAGGTATTCATGCTAGACATAATGACTACTACATCAGGACTGTACGTGGTGATAACAAAGACCCACTCACACAGTTTATGAAGGATAGTGGCATACCTAGTGAGCCTGATGTTATGAAGCCTGACAGCACAACTGTGTTTAGCTTTCCTATGAAGTCACCTTCAGGTGCTATCACTAGAACAGCTATGTCAGCTATTGAACAGCTAGAGTATTGGCTTATGTTTCAAAGGCATTGGTGTGAGCATAAACCTTCTGTCACTGTATCTGTTAAGGAAGATGAGTGGATGAGAGTTGGAGCATGGGTATATGATAACTTTGATGAAGTATCAGGTATATCTTTCCTGCCCTTCAGTGACCATACATATGCTCAAGCACCCTATCAAGACATAACAGGTGAAGAGTATGAACAGGCATACAAGAAGATGCCTGAGTCTATTGATTGGTCTAAGTTAGCAGACTACGAAAAAGAAGACACTACTAGTGGTGGAAGGGAATTAGCTTGCACAGCAGATGCGTGTGAGATGGTTGACATACAGGCTAGTTGATGTTAGAAAATACAGAACTAATATGGTGGCAGTGGTGGTTACTCATTGCCATCAGCATAAATACGACAATAAACTTAATTGTTTTCTTCAAGGGTAGGAAGCTACACATAAGAGAACTATTACATCTTAAACCCAAAGCGAAAGGAGTTGCTCATGGAAAACCTAGCACCAAGTAAAGAAGACAGAAAAAAGTTTGACATAGACCTAGAATATGGTAAAGTAAGGGAACAATTTGTAGCAGACATGTTACAAGATAAGAAGATAGAAGTAAAAAGTGAAAGAGATAAGTGGCAAAAGACAGGTAACATAGCTATAGAGTATCAGTCATATGGAAAGCCTAGTGGTATCAATGCAACAGAAGCCGACTATTGGTTTCATAATTTATGCATAGGTAAAGATGTATTCTGCACACTAGTATTTAGTGTAGATAATCTCAAGAAGCTAATCAATGGATTAGACTACAAGAGAAGTGTATCAGGGGGAGACCACAACGCATCAAGAATGTATTTACTAAAACTTGATAAGTTGTTTTCGTCTGACGTTTTAAAAACATTTAAAGGAGAAAGTTAATGAGAGAGATGATATTACAAGCATTAAAGAGTAAGATATCAGGACAGATAAATGGTCACATAGCTAATATAGAAGCGATGATGACTAATCCTGTGGGTATAGGAGACCATCCTACTATCGTAGAGACTATAGAAAAAGAACTAGGTGCTCTAGAACATGAGAATGGTAAACTAAATAACCTAGTAAGGTTTTTTGAAAGGAGACAAGAGGATGCAAAAGCAGAAGAAGAAACGAAATCCAAATCTAAGTAAGTATGATGCTCCCTTGAGAATACAATTCGACAGGGGGTTCAATGCCTTCAAGGGTAAGCAGTATGTGAGAAACATTAATGGAGCAAGAATTATAGCGACTGAAAGTCCATACAATATAAACACTATGCAATATAGAGAGTGGCAACGAGGTTATAATTCTGCATATGCACAGCAATTAAAGAAGGTGAAGAATGTTGAAGCTAGAAGAAGAAGCGAAGAAGTTCATGCAGGATAACTTAGTTATTGCAGAAGTTATGACTGCTGACTTCTATGAAGCACGAGCAGGGCAGACTGCTATTTTCCCAAAAGAAAAAGCCTTAGAGTATTTAGCTCTAGGCTTGACTAGTGAAGCAGGTGAGGTAGCAGGTAAGGTAAAGAAGATAATACGTGATGGCAAAGGAAACAAAGAAGCCATAGCCTATGAAATAGGTGATGTTCTTTGGTACTGTGCTGTATTAGCTAGTGAGTTGGGTGTTAGTTTAAATACTATTATGAAAAAGAACTTAGAGAAATTGCATGATAGGAAAGAACGTGGTACACTTGCAGGGTCAGGAGATGACAGATAACAATATATACTATTGGTAAGCAGTACTTAAACTATTACCAATAGTTTTACCTATATAAAAATGGTTAGTGTCAGGCTCTTCCTTTTGCATTTCTGCTACACTCTTACCATACTTTTCTTTATAGTACTCATCAGCAAGCTTTCTACCTACCTTACTCATCCTTGTCCATTGTGCTCTATCAAATGGAGTAAATCTTTTACCTTCTTTATCACTATCTTGTATAGCATCGGCTTCACCTAACGTCTTAGCTATGTCTCTATATAGAGATAATTTATTCTTTAAAGCAGCTTCTTGCTTTACCCTAGATAGACCTTTATAATAATCTGAATCTATCTCGTTAGCTAAACTATCAGCTACTAATTTACCCATATACTTCTTTATATATGCATCAGCAACCTTATCGCCTGTTGTAGGTATTATTTGATAATCTTCATACCCATGCTTTACTAATTCTTTTTGGACTGCTGTTCTTCTAGCTGTCATCTTCTGTCCTGTTAACTGAGTAGTTAAAGGGTCTTGCTGTATTATATCACCTTCTTGAGTAGGACTTTGTAACGCAGGTAAGTCTGAAGTAAGGAACGGTAGATTTCTTTGAAAGGCATTTGTTCCTGCACTTAATCCACGTTCTAATGCACCACTGCCTTCAGTCTGTCTAGAGTCTCTTACGACAGCACTATCTTTTCTGAAAGCCGCATCTATATCTCTTATTACTCTAAATGGTGTAGCAAATGCTCCGAAGATTTCACCCACATAACCACCAAAGAACTCACCTAGTTTTTCTTGCTGTATATTATTACCATTATCAGCACGTAAGAACTCAAAGGCTGAGTCAATCATGTAAGAACTAGCACCTGCTCTAAACTGAGCACCTGTTAATCCTTCTATTAATTGTTTAGTATCAATCTCTCTACCTTCACCAAGTCTTACAATAACATCAGCTACAGCTAAGTAAGGGGTAATAGGAAAGAAGGGTCTTAAATCTACAGTTCTACCATCTTCCTTTTCACCTTCATACCATTTAATTTCAGGGTTATCTATTCTATACTTTATAGCCGCCATAAGAGCCGCACTACCTACAGTAGCTTTAGAGAATTGTTCTCTAGCTAATCTCATTTGTGCTTCTGCACCTTCAACAGGCTTACCTGTGATAGCTTTCTTAATGTACTTAGTTGCACCACCTACAGTATTAAATGCTGCGGCAGGTATACTTAACGGACTATAACTAAACTGAAATTGCATAGCATTAGCCATAAATCTAGCAAAAGGAAATGCGGCAGTACCAACAGGTCCGGGAAGAGGTCCTAGTGATTCATTAAACTTTATGAAATGGTGAGCAATACTATCACCTATCTTACCCTTAGATGCTTTAGGCATACGAGAGAATGTAAAAGATAAGGCATCTTCTGTAGCTTGTTTTAATACACTAGCAGGTACTGATTTACCTGTGGCTAATGCTTCTGCTACACCTGCAGCATCTTCACCACCTAAACCTTTTAGTCCTGTTCTTCTTATCTGTTTATCCACAGAAGCAGAGAATACAGCACGTCTAAAGAACCTATCCTGTGCCATGTTTAAACTGTTTGCCCACTTGGAGAATCTCCATAGGTCATCATTATTATCTGCACCTACCTCTTGTAAAGACCTATCTATCTGTCTCCACAATCTAGGATTATGTTTTAATAATGCTTCTGATATATCTTTAGTTTGTCCTGAATCAGATATGAAAGCTAATGTGCCAAAGGCATCCCTAGCCATATCCTTTAATCCGTTTCGCACACCACGTACACTACCTTCACCTCTTAGCACTGCTGATGTTGCTTTACCTAGATGATATAAGGATGTTTCAATGGCATTAGCACCCATCTCCATAGTTAATCTCATACCACCTGTAGCTACGTTACGTATGGTGGTAGATAATTGTGTAACCATTAATGCTCTACGGTTTCGGTCTAGCTTTTGCATTATAGTATATGCTTTACTCATAACCCCAACAGTTTCACTTTCTATACCATAAAGGTTTTCCCACCTCTTCTGAAATTCAGGGTCTAGTTCTTTTAGTCGTTTAAATACTTTACCTGCTCTACCAAAACCACCAAGTATACTACCTGCTTCGTTCTGACCTGCATTAAGAGCCTGTGTAAACTGCTCCATAGATAATCCTGACCTACTAATAGCAGCATCTAACACATCATCATCAATTATATCACCCTGTTCTACAAGAAGTCTGCCTACAAACTTAGTAACTTGTTTCTCTGCAAGTATTTCTTTAGGCAAATCTTTGAATTTACCTGAACGTTCTATCTCTTCTAATAACTGTACACCTATCTGACCTACTCTATTTTGTATATCTTTCTTTATCTTTACATCTGTAAGCTTACCTATGTCATAATCAGGATTAAGTTTATCATATACCTTATACCCTTCATTAACATCAAACTTAAAGTTCTGTTTGTTAACTCTGTCAATAGCTTCTTCTGATAGTTCTAGCCCACCCTCTTCTATAGTTTCTTCTGCTGCTTCTAAGGCTTCTTGTTTAGCTATTTCTTTTTTAGCCACATCTTTTGAGAGCTTTCTACTAAGTCCTACACCACCACCAAAACCTAGTACACCACCTATTGTACCAAATAAAGCAGCTTCACCTAAATCATAATCTACTTTACCATCTTCACCTTTAAGTTCCATACCTGCTTCTTGTGTAATTTCTTGTTGACCCAAGCTCTGTATTACACCTACACCTGCTTCGGTAGCACCCACAGCTAGTCCTGCTTTTAGACCACCTTTTGTAAATAGTTTCTTGGATTGTTTTAGTGCGGCTTCTTTAGCTCCTGCTAATACAAGTTTCTTAACTCCTTGTTGAGCACCCATAGATGCAACTTTACCTACACCAAAGCCTAGATAAGTTAAAGGGTCTGTGAATACAGATAAACCAAAGTCTTTTACAGCACTTAATACACTAGTACCACCTTCTTCATAGAAAGCAGGTAGTCTTTCCATCTCTTGATACACTCTACCAAAGTTAGCTTTTTCTTGTTCAGATGCACCACGCATCCATGCAACTTGAGCACCTAAATCTAATGAATTGGTTTCAAACTGTCTAGTATGTGTAAGGAAACGTTTAACATAGTCCTCATTGCTCTCATCTTCTTGTTGAGCACCTGATTCACCAAACCTAGATTTGGCATACGTCTTTACATTTGCTATAAAGTTTTCATCTTCAGCAAATTCAGTTAAACTTTTAGAGGTTTCTTCAGGGAGTTCTAGTTGTTCGACAGCAGGGCGAGTGTCTTCAACCTCATCTTCTTCAAAGGACTTAAAGAAGGCATTACTTGTTTCTTCCTTTTCTTCAGGCACTACCTCTTCTTCTTCCTCTTCAAAAGAATCAAAGAAGGCATTGTTTGTATTTTCTTCTACTACTTCCTCATCTTCTTCTTTAAAGGAATCAAAGAAAGCATTACTTGAGCTTTTCAATTATTTATTCCTATTTTTTAAGTAACTTATTTATGTCAGCATTAGGATAGGCTGTGCTTAGAATAACTCTTAAGGCAGCATCAGATGCTCCTCTTTTTCTAGCATCATTTATGTAAGCTTCAGGTGAGCCTAGATTAGTTGCTATATCAACTTCTTTATTCTGAGCTTCTTCTTTTTTCTCTACTACAGTAGGTTCTTTTTTACCTGCTAGTTTATTAACTAATTCTTTATATTCAGTGCCTAGTCTTGTATCTATTATAACCTTTGCTTTAGAGTTAAGAGGTCTACCTGCTCCATCCACTAATGTTAATAGATAGTTTTTCTTAGCAGCATCTACAACTTTATTACGTAGCTTTATAGCATCTCCTACAGCAACTAACTTACCATTGAGAATAGCAGTCTTTTTAGTTTTATCGTAGCCTATTTGTTTTTCAGCATCAGCTATAGTATTATTTAAGTTAGTACCTAATACAGAAATACTTGCTGAACTATCAGTAGGTGTTCCTTCTAATGCTACAGCTTTCTCATTCATAAGACCTATGATACGTTTCTTTTCATTTGTTAATGTATCTAAATCAGTTTGATAAGCAGGACTATCTTTATCTAATTTAGATATCTTTGAACTTACCTGATTTAAAGTTTGGTCTAATGATTTTACTTCTTGAGGTAATTGTGAGAAGTCTATTTTTAGTTGACCCTTTAATGCTTGAGTAACCTTTTCAGTAGGCTCATTCTTAAGTTCACCCATACCCTGATATTCTTTAACCATAGTATTAAATATCTTATCTTTATTAACTGCCATACTAAACAGACCTTTACTTTGCTTAGAAGCGGCTGTAGATAAACCACCTATATCAGCAGGTTTAACTAGTTCTGTTATAGATTCAGCGGCATCTTTAGCTGTCTCAAAAGATTGATTAGGAGCATCCTTGTCAGGTATAAATTGTACTGCTTTAAACATATCTGCTTGTGATGCACCATTCTTTCTAGCTTGTTGTAATGTATTTAAAACCATATTTACGTTAGCACTACCACCTGCAACAACTTTAGCTGCCATGTTTCTAGCTTGTGGGTCTCCACCAAAGAAAGACTCTAACATAGTTATCTGCTCCATACGAGATTCTACTTTCTTACGTCTGTCCTTACGCATTTCTCTTTGCTCTGCAACAGACCTATCTAGTTCTTTCTCATAGAATTTCTTTACACGTAGTTCTTCTTCCTCAATGTCCTTTAAACCTTGAGTTGCCGCACCACCAATAAATCCTGCTAAACTAAATGCCATTAAGCTCTCCTTGCCATTAATCCACTAGGCTCTTCTTCTTCTTCAGTAACCTCACTATCTATTCCCGGAACAGGGATAGGTTTATCTTCTTCTTGCTTTAACTTGTTTAGAGCCGCAGCTACCATGCCTTCGCTAGGTGTATCATTATCATCAGGCTCTTCATTACCTGTTTTATATTCTACATCTTGGCTATCAGCTAAGTATGCTAACATCTCTACTATTATAGGAGTAACTAAAATGCCTATATCAATAGAGTGAACACCTTCCATAACTGCTGTTAACTGCATGCTATTAGCTATAGTAGTTAAGGGTATTCCCATTTCTATTATATCAAATAACTCTGTAGTAAATGCTTTGTTTGTTAGTCTAGGTACATACCACTCTAATGCTTCTTCTAGTGTATTATATTGTGGTGGACTCTGCCAAGGTCTAGCACCAAACTCTGCTGTTAGAGACTGACCTGCTACAGGACCATCATGTACGACTTCATTTAATTCAGGCATCTTTTAAACCTTTTCTTTTATTACGTATATCTTGTACATATCTTGCTACACGCATTTTAACATCATCAGGAGAACTACCTGTAGATTTTCTTGAATCCATAGTACGAGTAAGTAATCCTTTAGAAGGCATCTTCTTTACTTCTGTTTCATCTTCAATAGTTGGTACACCATTTAGTGCCATAATCATAGGGTTAGTAATCATTAGAATCCTAGTGCTCCTCCAATAAACTTAGTCATAAGACCACCAAAAGCGGCAGACGAATTATAATCATTCTTAAGTTTTGCTATATCAGCATCAGCATCAGCGGCTAACTGTGCTTTGGCTAAATCAACGACACGACTTCTTTCATTCTCTGCTGATGTCCATGCCCATTCCATAGTGTCACCATAGTATTGCCATAAGTTATTATAAGCTTGATTGCTTATACCTAATATGCTTTGAGCATTAAGTTCGTTAGCACGGTTAACAGCTACAGTATCTGCTGAAGCTATCTGTCTTCTCCAATTAGCATTAGACTGTGCTATTACCTGTTGGTTCTGTGCATTAAATACATCACGTGCATTATTTAATTCAGCATTAAATCTTTCTACTGTATTGTTTTGCCCTGCATTAAATTGTTCTTGTGCATTAACTTGTGTAGCATTAAACTGATTAGCCTGTTGTCCTAGCTGTGAAAAGAATTGGTCTACTTGATTTTGTGATGTGGCATTAAATTGTCTTGCCGCATTTTGAGCTGCTTGGTCTGTAAATAAAGATTGTATTCTTTGCTGTGCATTAAACATGTTAGCTTGTTGTGTATTAGATAAATTAGCCATATCCATCTGCATAAAAGACTGTGCATTTTGTACAGCAGACTGTTGTCTATTGTTTAAGTTAGACATATCCATGTTAGCAAGTGCTGATGCTTCTGCTATAACTAAAGCCTGTTTATTAGACAAGTTATTTAAATTCATAGAGTTAACTGCTCTACTATTTTCTAATGCTATGTTTTGTTCAGCAGTAAAGTTTTGATTAGCTATGTCACCTATACGAGATGCATTTTGCACTCTTGCTTGAAACCCTTGGTCAAACTCTTGTCCTATAAACTGTGCTCTCTGTTGAGCCGCAAGCATTGCTCTTTGTTGTCGGTTAGATAAATTCTGTGTTTCAAACTGTGCCTGTATGTTAGCATCTGCTTGTGCTATTGGAAGTGCTGACTCTAAAGCAGCTTGAATCATGGCTTGTCCTGCCATAGATGATGCACCTAATCCTCTAGCTGACATCTGTGCTTGTACAGCACGTAAAGAACCTGCCGCCCATGCAGGTGGATTGCTTGCATCAAAGTTAGCAGTAAGAGTAGCAAGTTGTCCTTGTACCGTAGCTTTTTCTGTAGGTGTTGCTGTAGCGGCTTGAATCTGCTCTGCATAAGTAGATGCTGTTTCTGCATTTGCTACAGGAGATACTAATTCACCTGCTTGAACCTGTCTTTGTACAGGATTAGTCATTTGAGTAGCAATACCTTGTGCGGCATTTAACTCTGCTACAGAACTAGCAACTTGTTGTTGTGCAGTTACTTGTGCATTAGCACCTACAACACCTTGAGCTGCTTGAGTTTGTTGTAATGCTGTATTAACAGATGTCTCTGCTTTAACAGGGTCTATTTGATTAGCTGAAGTTGCAGTTTGCCCTGCTGCTGTAGCTGTAGAAGCTAATGTAGTAGGTACTGCGACAGCATTAGGTGTTACACCACCTGTTGTAGTAGATATAAATTGATTAGTTCCTGCATCTACACCGACTGCTTCTACTGCACCACCTGTAGGTAATCCGGGTGCTGTTATCATTTGAGCACCCATCTCTCCTATATTAGGAGCAGAGGTAGTGGTAGTTCCTGTGTCTTTACCATAATTAGGGTTAGGAGTAGTGCCATCTGCTAAGTATGGATTAGTGTCATATACAGGTTTAGTTACATCTTGAAAGTCTTGGCTTGGTGGTTTAGCAGTAGGTAGAGTTGTTAAGCCACCCACATTAAATGATTGTGTAGGTGGTGGTACATAACCTCCAACCATGTCTTGTTGTTGATTCTGTTGAAATCTACCCATAGGCATACCACCTTCTGCCATCTGTGGTTTAGGTGACTGCGTTCTCTTCATCATATTTTGTTTAGCCATCTCTCTTTGCTTTTCAGCAATAGATATCATGCCTTTATATTTTTCAGAAGCGGCAGGGTCAGACTGTATAAAACTATTGAAACCTTCCATAGGTCCATCATATCCTAATGCCCTTGCAAATGATTCTTTAATTTGTTGTTGTGGACTTGCCATTATCTATTTCCAATCAATATCTTATCCAACTTATCTTCTAATCTTTTGAGTGCATCCATAAGATTGTGCATATCATCTTTCACATCATCCTTACGTGCATAGTCCTCACGTGTCTTGTTCAAGAGTATCTGTATGCGTTTAACCTCTTGAAACATCTTGTTAAATGCCCAGCCGAATGGTACAACGACCATAGTCAGGATTATGTTCCAGAATAACATTGCATCCATTTCCATGCTATGCGTTCTCTAGGGTTGTGATACGTGCTTCTAATTCTAATATGGTTTTTGTGAGTAAAGGCACTAGCTTAGATTGGTCAATGCTTTGATATACGTTTTCTGTTCCAGTTTTTGTCCAAGTTTGATTTTCTTTTTTTTCATGCTCATAAGCATCTTCTTTTATTAAATTATTTTCTGCATCTTTGATTGTGCCAATATCTCTTGTAGCATCTTTTTCGCCATTGATGGCTTCTGGCACTACTGACGATACTTCATGTGCAAGAAAACCATCTACTGTAGTATCTGTATTGGTTTTAAAATTAAATTGACATGGTTTTAATTGCTTCAGTCTTGAGGTTGCATCAAAACTATAACTTATATTATCTTTTAATCTATAGTCTGAAGAAGTATTAAAAAATGTTGCTGAACCATGTGCTGAAATAGAACCAACTTCTGTACCATTTGTTTGAGTAAATGACAAATGCCTTCCCTGTTGACCACCAGTGCTTCTGTCGTGTCTGTATATTACTCCTGCATCATCTGACGTGCTTGTTTGGCGAATAAAAGATACTGGATTAGCCGCACCCTCCACATGAAGTTCACTGTTAGGGTTATTTGTGCCTATACCGACTTTTGGTTTATTGCTACTTTGAGCTATTCTTATAAGCTCGTTACCACCTAAGTCATCAAAGGTAGTAGCTGCTCCCCCATGTGCTATAACTATTCCATCATTGTCATTTGATTTACTGCTATTTGCTAATATTATTCCTGCTTCTCTTAGGTCAGTACCAGTGCTTGATATTCTTAATCTTGTTTCAGCAGAGCCACCATCTACTTCAAGTTTATTAGCTAATGTTGCAGTTCCTATACCAACTCTATCGGTGCTACCTTCAACAAAAATCATATTAGCATTGCTATTTGATTCAACACGAAAGTCTAGGTCAAGAGAGCCTTCATTAAATACAGTACTAGTAGATTCCATGTTTAAACGTGCTTGAGAAGAACCACCGATTAATGTTTCAATCTTGAATGTTCCATCTTCAGCACCCCCTGCTTCATCTTGAATAAACCCAACGATTTGAGCATAGGTTGTTTCATTGCCTCCTGCATCTTCCCCTTTAAATCTAATTAATCCTAAAGCATCACCATCAGCAGGGCTACTACTATTCCTAAATAAATCTAAAATTGGTCCACCACTATCATCTGCATCAGTAGATGTCAAAGTTAACTGTGCAGTATTATCAGCAGTACTTATAGTTGTACCATCTAATATGGTAGCACCTGCTCCTAATAGTTTTGCTGTATCTGATGCTCTAGTCATTCTTTACTCCCTATATAGCCGATATGATAAAGGCTAGTAACTGATTATACCTTACACCTAATCTGGTTCTTTCTGTGTAGCCAGTAGTAGCTTCTTCTTTGGTATCTATTCTTGTATAAGCATCTTTTGCTTCTACTGCTTCAGAAGTAACATTTCCATCACTATCTTTAACTTCATCTTTTGCTTCTACTGCATCTACAGATATTTCTTTTTCCCACCAAGTATTTGAACAAAACATTGCGTACTTACTTGCATCTAAACTCTCTGCTGTAAAAGCATCTTGTAAATCTTGTGCTATAATACCAAAGTGAGTTCTTGCATTATCGCCTTTTGATGCAACCTTATCTTTCCATCTAAACTTTCTCATAAGACCTTTAGCAACTACAGCAACTCGTTTTTCTGCATCACTAAGTTCTTCTATATCTTGCTTTTCATTTCTGTCTGAAGTTTGGATTGTTCCGTTGGTTGCAAATACGTCATCAAACCTAACACTAGAAAAACCTAAATCAACAGCGTTATCTCTATTACTTTCAGTTGACACATCAAAAGGCATAATAGAATTATTACCTGCATCAAATTTTAAACAAGTGTCATTTGCACCTATAACTATTCTGTCTGAATAAGCACCTATAACTCCTATTTGGTCTTGATTTTCATAAAATTGTACTATTTCACCATCATTAGAACGACCTATAAAAGCACTTGCATTATTTGTTCTATGAACTGTGAGATATCCCGGTCCTAGTGTTACGCCTGTTGTAGTTGTTCCACCTCCTGCTTGTGAAGTACAACCCACAAGTAGTTGAGCAGAAGAATCAAATCTTGCAGCTTCCACCATAGCATCTGTTTGCGTTGCAGAAGTATGCACATGAAAAGCTAATCCAACTTGGTCTCTATCTGAACCATGTTGTACAGCAGATATTGAAGCGTGGCGATTAGTATGCCCATCAGGTGCAGCAAACCCAATAGAATTTCCTTTTACATTAGCACCTGCCGTTTCATCTGAACTAGCAATAAATATAGCATCTTGACCACTATTTGCTGCTGCCAAATCAAAAGGAGTATTGTTGGCTGTTCCATCTCCAATATTTAAACCAGTATTAAATATTGCTTTTCCTTTATCTGACATATCAAGTATAAGGGCATTTACTCCAGAGCCACCATCATTACCTGAGAATTTTATATCTTTATCTTGCGTAGCACATTGTATGTTAAAATCTGTGCTATCATTTATAAGTCTACCAAATTCTACATCATTATCTTTAAGAATTACATCTCCACCATCAGCATCAAGAAAAATATCTCCTACTGCATCAATAGTAAAAGTATCTGTAGCTGTAAGTCTGTCACCATCAAGTGTCATCTCATCTACAACAACTCCTGCGTTTGCAGTAACTACACCTGTTACTCCAAGTGTACCTGCCATAGCAACATTGCCATCAAACGTACCACCATCTGCTTTACTTACAGTGTCTGCCACAGAGAATACATCATAGACTATAATCTCAATCATGTCACTTACAGTAGCACCTGTAGCAAGTACAACAGTCGTGCCTGTAGTAGATGTGTAGTCAGCTTCACTTAGCTTTACACCATTTTGATATACGTCAACGTAGTTACTGTCAAGGTAGCTTAATGAAATGCCTTCTGCACCTGCACCACTAAATGATGTTTGGTTTGCAGTGGCAGTGTATGTATGCTTTTGCCTAACTCCGTTGGAAGGAGATACTCCTATGTATGCCATTGATTATACCTCTTGTGCTTCTTTCCATGTCTTGTAATTAGCTTTAACAGTGTCAGTCCACGCTGCATTTGCTATTGCTCTTACAGCGACTTCTTCACCTGATATGTCTGAATCAGGATTTAGAACGTGTCTATGTCTTGACCTACTAATCTCTGTGCCATCTTCTTTGATGACTGTATCTGTAGCAACTTGAATGTTCCAAGATTGTACCACTTCTATTTTTGGTATTTCTGTTTCTTTTGTTATTGCCATTTTTTATTCCTTTATGTTGTTTGATATACAGCAACAAAATCAAATCTATGCCCTGAAAGTAAAGCATTTGAAAATGTGCCACCATTAAGTGCATATAAAATTACGTCAGACTGACCCGGATTTGCTATTATAAATGGTGTGGTTTCGCCAGAGTTACTATATCTAACAAAACCTCCAAAAGCCGTTCCACTTGCTACAGCAAAAGGCAAACCACCTATTCTTGCTTGTGCAGTATTTGATGTTGTTGGATATGTTACTTCAGTTGCTAAATATACCATTCTTCCTATTCTTGTGTAAGTCGGAGCAGTTACAGCACTAAAAGAAAGACTAGCACCACTAGCATCTGTTGGAGTCCAAGAACCAATTTCATAGTTATCAAAAAGTTCTGAACCCATTGAACCAGAACCATCAGCAGTAGCACTAAAATCTATACCATTACCATTTGGAACAACTACGTTACCACCACTAAAGATAGAACCATTAAATGTCGCATTTCCTCCTGCTGACATATCAAGTGTAAGGGCAGTTATTGTTGAACCACCATCATTGCCTTTAAATATAAGGTCTTTATCTGAAACTTCAGAACTTATTACAAAATCACTTGAAACATTCCTTAATCTACCAATAGTTGTGCCACCATCATTAAAAAAGAAATTACCTCCATCAGCATCAAGAACAATTTCACCTGCTACATCTAATGTAAAATCACCGCCATCAGATATTGTAGAACCATTTATTGTAATATCATCGACTGTCAAGGCTGTTAGCGTACCAAGACTAGTTACATTAGGTTGTGCTGCTGTTGATAAAGCTCCTGCTAATTCACCACTAGAACCATAAACAACAGCTTTACTGTTTACAACTGTGTTTGCTACAGAGCCATCAAGTAGGTTTATTTCGGCAGGAGTAGATGTAATGGCTGTGTTACTGTCGGCAGCAAGAATAGGAAGTGTACCAGAAACATTTGGTAATGTTATAGTTCTGTCGGCAGTTGGATCTG
>Ga0209535_1001062_pt1 | contig 18894 bp, 20 predicted proteins | sample LinPmetageLP28_FD_184041 | JGI IMG/M metagenome (GOLD analysis project Ga0209535, IMG submission 184041) | Marine viral communities from the Pacific Ocean - LP-28 (SPAdes) (version 2) | ecosystem: Environmental > Aquatic > Marine > Oceanic | place: Pacific Ocean | collected 2009-08-22
ATCTGTTTGTGCCATTGCATTTGGTGGAGATAAAACTGTAACAAGTGGAACTTTTACTATAGAATTTCCAGCAGCAGACGCAAGTAACGCTATACTTAGAATAGCATAAGGGGTTACTCCTTATGGCTAATACTTGGAACCTATCCGGTACTACCTGGGGACAGAATGCTTACGGCCTACAATCAGACGTTAGTGTAACTCTTACTGGTTTATCAACAACAACAGCTATTGGTTCAGTTTCAATTACTGTAGAAAATTTTGCAGGTTGGGGTTCCGATACATGGGGTTTTGAAAATTGGGGAGAATCCTCTCTTGACGTATCACTAACAGGTTTATCAACAACATCTTCTCTTGGTGCACTTTCAGCTTCTGTAGAAGAGTTAATTCCATTAACAGGACTTTCAACAACTTCTGCATTAGGTTCACCCGTTGCAAGATCTGATGTTTCATTAACTCCAACAGGACTTTCAACTACATCTTCTATAGGTGCAGTTAATATTAATGAAACACATATACTAACAGGTTTATCGACTACATCTGCGGTAGGAGCACTAGCTCCAAGAACAGATGTTTCATTAACTTTATCCGGACAATCAGTTTCAACTTCTCTAAATAGTTTAATTATTTTTGCTGGAGCTGTTTTAACACCAGCAGGAACAGGTGCAACTTCTGCAGTAGGTTCACTTACAACTGATGTAGAAAATTTTATTCCGTTAACGGGAGTTTCAACAACGTCTTCTGTTGGATCTGTTAATATTAATGAAGCACATATTTTAACTTCACCGGGAGCTTCAACAGCTTCTGTTGGTGCAATTTCACCAGACGCACAGACAGTAGGACTAGTTGGACAAGGATTACTATTATCTCAATTTGGAACACTATCTCCACAAATAGATGTTTCATTTACTTTGACAGGAGTTTCAACAACCTCTGCAGTAGGTTCTATCTCACCTGGTATAACTGAAATAATTACACCAACTGGAGTATCAACAACATCTGCAGTAGGTGCAATTGACATTGGGTTAACAATATTTCCAACTGGAGTATCAGCTACATCTTCCGTAGGTTCACTTGTTATTGGGTTAGGAGTACCTTTAACAGGAGTTTCAACGACATCTTCAGTAGGTTCTATTTTACCTGCAGATGTAATGGGTTTGACCGGAGTATCAACAACATCTAGTGTGGGTAGCGTAGGAACACTTGGATATAAACGTATTGTAGCAACACAAAGTGCTGGTTACACAACTGTAACTCATGCTTAAAAATTGTTGACTTTATGTATATAAGTAATATAAATTAACAAGCTAACAGGAGAACAAAATAATGGCATCAACTTTTACGGATCTTGGCTTAGAGCTAATGGCAACCGGCGAAAACGCTGGTACTTGGGGAACAAAAACTAACGCAAATTTAAGTCTTATTGAACAATTAACTGGTGGTGTTCTAGAAGTTTCTATTGCTGGTGGTGCAGGAACAACTACTTTAGATATAGACGATGGTGCTTTAACAGGTACTGCTCAACAAAGAGTTCTAGAACTTACGGGATCTATAACAGGAAACAGAGTTGTAACATGGCCTCTTCTTACAGAAAATTTTTACATAGTTAAAAATGGCACATCAGGTGCTTACACAGTACAATTAAAAGCAGCTTCTGGTTCAGGAGCAACGGTTACTTTTTCAGCTACCGACAAAGGATATAAACTTATTTATCTTGATGGTGTTGCAACTAACACTGGACTTTTTGAAGCGGCTTTAGGAGAAGAAAACGAAGTAACTCTTACTGGAACAGAAACTTTAACAAATAAAACTTTAACTAGTCCTGTAATAAACACACCTACAACAACAAGTCCTAAAATTATAACAAACATTTTAGACACAAATGGAAACGAATTAATTAATGTTACCGCAACAGGTTCAGCAGTAAACGAATTTACAATTGCAAATGGTGCGTCAGGTGGTGGACCAAGATTATCAGCAACAGGTGAAACTAATGTTGATTTAGATTTATTAGCTAAAGGTACTGGTCATGTAACTATAATGGGTGACACTAACCCAGGTTCAATTCAGCTTAATTGCGAACAGAACTCCCACGGTATTAAACTTACGTCACCTGCACACTCAGCTAATCAGTCCTATGAACTTAAATTTCCCACTGGAAATGTTACAGCAGATAGATTTTTAAAAGTAGCTTCTGTATCGGGTTCAGGTACTACAGGCGTTGGTCAATTATCTTTCGCTGAAGTATCAGGTGGTACATCATGGCAAGCAGTAAAAACTTCTGGTTTTACAGCTGTTGCTGGTGAAGGTTATTTTATTAATACAACAAGTGGTGCCATAGAAATGGACTTACCTGCAGGGACTATTGGAGACGAAGTATCTTTTATAGATTATGCAGGAACATTTGATTCTAACGCACTTACAGTTGATCCAAATGGTTCAGAAAAAATTGCAGGATCTACGGATAGTTTAACAGTTTCAGTAGAAAGAGCGGCTAACACACTGGTCTATGTAGATGGAACTCAGGGTTGGCTCTTAAAAAATAATTAAGGAGCTTAATGACATTATATAGAGATATTCAAGGATTTGCCATCAAGTCTTATGCAGGTGATCCAGCTAATCCTAAAGAAGGACAAGTTTGGTACAATTCAGTTTCACAGAAATTAAGGGGTAGAAATAATTCAGCTACCGTAACAATTACAACATCTTAGAATCATGAGTACTTATAAACAATTAGTTGGAAAATATGTAAAATCATATTCAAGCGATCCTTCTGTATCTTATGCTGAAGGTGAGCTTTGGTATAATACAAGTAGTAATACTTTTAAAACATCTGTCCTAGTTTATGCATGGGCTAGTGGTGGAAATTATCCTATATCAGTAAGAGAATTTTATGGGGTAGGAACTCAAACAGCAGGACTAGGTTTTAATGGAACATCTCCTGGAGGTACAAATATTTCATCTGAGTATAATGGATCATCTTGGGGCAGTGTAGTTAATCCTGGTATTTCTGCAATAGCAAGAGCAGGTTCAGGAACTCAAACAGCAGCTTTAGCCTTTGGTGGTGAAAACCCAGGTCCAGCTTTTACTAGTACGGAAGAATATAATGGATCATCATGGACTGCACAAAATACTTTAGGATCAGGAAGATATGCTTTAAATGGTGCTGGAACACAAGGAGCAGGATTAGCTATTGGTGGGAGATCAGGCGGAAGTTCACCTGCCGCAGTAGAAGAATATGGTGGTACTTCTTGGACATCTGGAGGTGGACAACCTTCAGGAACTTCTTATGCAGGAAGTTGTGGCACACAAACAGCAGCAATCGTTTTTGGTAGTGCTCCATCAGCCACTACTGCTTCTTATGAATACGATGGTTCTTCATGGACAACAGGAGGAGTTTTACCAACAAGTGTTCAACGTACTTCAGGTGCAGGAACTCAAACAGCTGCTTTACAAGCTGGAAATGGTCCACCAGCTACAGGTCTTACTTCGGCATATGATGGTACTTCTTGGGCAGCAAGACCTTCAATGGCAACTGCTAGACAGAATCTAGCGTCTTCAGCAACAGGTCCATCTTCTGCTTCTATGGTATTTGGTGGTAATCCTGGTTCTGGTACTACAAACGCAACAGAAGAATTTACAGGAACAGCTACTATACAAACAGTAACAACAAGTTGATAATGAATAAAATTTAAGTTATATTAAAAAATAAGGAGTAATAATTATGTCACTATTTATATACGGAACAGCTGCAAATACAGGTAAAGATTTTTTTACCTATCAAGATAGATTAGATTTTTATCTTTCATCACAACCGGGAAATGTATGGGTTATTGGAAACAATGAAAAAGGAGCTGTTTGGTTAGCTAATAAAAATGGTATTGCAAAAACCAAAGCAGAAGCACAAGCTATTGTTGATGCAGAAATAACTGCAGCACAAACAGAATGGGATGCTACCTCTGATGAATTTAAAACAAAAAATGAAAGACCGACTCAGATAACATTACCCTAGGAATTTATAATGAGTAAATACAATGAACTTAACGGATTAAAAGTAAGATACCTATCAGCAGATCCCCCTAGTCCAGAAAACGGTGAAGTATGGTATAATTCAGCTGTTGTACGTGCTCAAGGTATTGCGGGTGCAGGCGCATGGTCCTCTGCTGCATCAGCTCCGTCAGGACTTTCAGGAGCAAATATGGCTGGTAATAACGGAGATGCTATGGCATGGGGAGGTGATAACGGAGGTGGAACTCCTACTTGGCCTAGAACTTCATATCATTATAATGGATCTTCTTGGACATCAGACGGAACTATTCCTACAGGAATAAGCGCTGGAGGACAAGCAGGAGCAGGACACACTGATGCTATAAAGTGGGGAGGTTATAATCCCCCAGGTAGTACGGCAGCCATAACAGATATATTTAACGGTTCATCTTGGACAGGAAGTGGAAATTTAAATCAACCCAGACAATATGCTTATTGGGTTGGAGCCGGACCACAGACAGCAGCTGTTGCAATCGGCGGAGCTCCAAGCCTGGCTAAACACGAACATTTCAATGGATCTAGTTGGACAGTAAAAACAGATTTTCCTAGCGGAGCAAATTCTGTATATGCAATTGGAACACAAACGGCAACTCTAGGTGTCTCGGGTGCTAATGGAACAACAGCATCTTGGGACGGTTCATCTTGGACTGGAATCCCAGCTAGTTTAAATACTAATAGACAGTATGGAGCAGCAGGAGGTGCAAACGCTAACTCAGCATATGTATTTGGAGGATCTCCATCTGGGACGGCAGTTGAATTATATAATGGCACAAGTTGGGCTACACAACCTTCTATGGCTAGAGCTAGAAATTCTTATGGTGGATCAGGAATTTCAAGTAATGCGTTAATAGCTGGACAAACATATGGTAATAGTTCTTGTGAAGAATTTAATATTCCATTTGGAACTGCAACAATAACTTCAAGTTAGTCTTTACATATCTTTTTAAATAACTATATTAAGGTTATTCAATGAAAGGAATACAATGACAGAAAAAAGAAATATACATGCACTAATAGAAAAAGAAGCGCCTAGCTTAAATAATTTATTAGATCCAAATGATGTAAAAGAATTTAAAGAAATGACATCTGAGTTAAGAGATACTTGGACTAAGAAACAAGTTTTTAGAACTGAAACAGAAATGAGAATGTCTGTTTTACAAGATGCTAAATATCCAACCATGGCTTCAAAGTACTGGCAGTGCGTTAGAGAACAGAATGTATTTTTAGAAAATTTAATGACTTTGTCTTTTGATGCTAGACGTAATGAAGTTAAATTAAAAAGATTACAAGAAAAATTAAAGACAGAAGAAGATCCATTAAAAAAAGAATTACTTCAAATAGATATAGATCAAAAAACTTATGCAGTAGCTAATATGCAATTAGAAGCCAGAGATAGAATGAGAGAAATTAAACTCTGGTCAACACTTAAAAAAGAATTTAATGATGGTTCATTTGATACTAAAGATGTCAACAGACATCAGTTAGAATCTTATCATCAGATTATGAAAAACAAAGCAGAGACATTAACTCAAGGATCATCTCAGCCAGAAGTATTTAATGTATTAGGACAGTTACAAACTATAGAAAGAGTTAAAAAATCAGGAGAAATGATTTACAACAAGAAAGAAGAATTGACTAATGATCTCGGAGCCACAGAAAAATAAAAAATTTTTATTTTTAGTAGCACAACCACGATCGGGTAATACTTTATTTGCAAGTATTATGAATCAGAATCCTGAGATAGCTGCAACTGCTAATTCTATTACTCTAGAAATAATGAAAGATTTGTTTCTACTTAAAAAAACTGATGTATTTCAAAATTTTCCAGATCATAAGTCTTTAGATAATGTATTAGATACAGTTTATGACACTTATTATAAAGATTGGCCTCAACGTATAATCATTGATCGTGGACCCGTCATGACACCCGGTAATTTTCAATTAATGCAAAAGCATTTTAAACGTCCTTTTAAATGTATAGTATTACTTAGAGATTTAATGGATGTATTAGCTAGTTATATGCAGTGGTATACGGAAAACCCTGATGCTTTTCCTAATAGATTTGGTTTACAAACTGATGAAGAAAAACTAAGTGTAATTATGAACAAAGATGGTGCTGTTGCAAAAGATTTAGAAGCTATAAGAAATTCATATAAATATAAAGATATGTGTCACTATGTAAAGTATGATGATATGGTTACAAATCCTGAACAAGAGTTTAAAAAAATATATCAATTTATAAGAGAACCTTACTTTAATCACAACTTTAAAAACCCAGGTAATGTAAAAGTTAATGGTTTAGCTTATGATGATAAAATTGTTGGTAGTAATATGCATAAACTATTTGCAGGTAAAGTTAGAAAAGTATATAATCCTTACATTGAAAAAATTCCAGAAAGGATACGACAGAAATATGGACACATCAGATTTTAATTTTGTATTTTTAGGTCAATCGGTATTAAGATATCAGGTGCCTCTTGATATATATAATAATATTAACCATATTTATGAAACAAAGTATCCTGAATTAAAACCAGCTAACAAACAATTAGTGGGTAAGATAGAGAAAGAACATAGTTTATTTTTTAATGGTGAAGATAGTCCTAAAATGACTAAACACAATCATTTACCTAAAGACATATTGCATTGGTTTGAATCAAAATTCAAACACTATTTAGATTGGAATGCAACGATAGGATACAGCTTACATTTAAATTCTATTTGGGTTAATCAAATGTTTGAACATGAATACAATCCAGTGCACGTGCACCAAGGATCATTGTTTACAGGTCTATCCTCTGTTATGATTTTAAAACTACCAGAGTCTTATGGTGTAGAATATTCTGCATCAGATTCACCACAGAATGGTAGACTACAAATATTAGGTTCATCGTCAGGTCAATTTGCTCATGTAGATTATCAACCCGATGTTAAAGAAAGAGATTTTTTTATATTTCCATATGACATGAGACATTGTGTTTATCCTTTTAACGGTCCCGGTATGAGACGAACGCTAGCTGCAAATATGGATGTGCATTATGACCCAATTAAAAATAGAGGAATAAATTAATGTACGAAAATAGACACATTACAGAACCTAAATGGAAAAGTTGGATAGTTCAAACAACAACACCATTATTTACACCCGATCAATGTAGACAAATTATTGAATCCGGTAAAGCACAGAAACCAGAAACAGCACAAGTAGGTGGAGGTAAACCAGGGGGTGGAACCAATACAAAAAAAAGAGTTACAACAATTAGTTGGATACCGTTTAAAGAAATGTCACACATGTATATAGACCTTAATAATTTTATACAAAAAACAAATGAAAATCATTTTGGTTTTGGTGACATACAAATAACGGAACCAGCACAGTTTACAGAATATCCTGAAGGAGGGTTTTATGATTGGCACATGGATTGTGATATAAACATGCAACACGAACCACCTGTTAGAAAAATATCTATGACTCTTTTATTAAATGATCCGTCAGAGTTTGAAGGTGGACACTTAGAATTAATGGCACCGGGTAAATTTGCAAAACTTAAACAAGGTCATGCAATTATATTTGCATCGTTTTTAAATCATAAAGTTAATCCAGTAACTAGAGGTACAAGGCAGTCTCTTGTGGTTTGGTTTGGAGGAAAACCTTTTAAATGATTAGAGCAGAATTTTTTCCCACAATTGTTTTTGGTAAAGATATAAAATTAGATAATGTTAAACTAGCACAAGACATTGTTAATTGGTCTAATCAAGATCAAGGAGTACATAAAACAAATTACAAAGGATGGCATTCTACAACCGACATGGCAGAAAAACCAGAGTATCAAAATTTGATTAACGAATTAATGATTATGTGTAAAGATGTATTTAAAGAAGAGTGGTTAGATAGAGAACCGGTCCTTGGTAATATGTGGGCTAATATAAATCCTAAAGATGGGATGAATCAAGCTCATTTACACCCAAACTCACTATTCTCAGGTGTGTATTATGTTGAGTCAAACCCACAAGCTGGTAGACTTAAGATACATGACCCAAGACCAGGAGCACAAATAGTAATGCCTGCAAGAATAGAAGGCAACCCTCCTCAACATTTATGGAGAGATGTTAATATTGATCCTATTCCAGGACGTATTATAATGTTTCCTTCATGGTTATGGCATTCGGTTGAACCTAACCAGTCAAATAATTTAAGAATATCAGTAAGTTTTAATTTTATACAACATGGCTTTTAATAAATATCAAGTTATCAAAAATGCAATTAACCACGAGTTGGCTAATTTTATATTTAACTATTTTCTTCTTAAACGAGATGCGGTCAGTTTTATGTATAAGAACAATATTATTTATGACAATGGAATGTTGGGTACGTGGACAGATGATCAGATACCTAATACTTACTCTCATTATGCTGACCCTGTAATGGAAACTCTACTAGTTAAAGTACTACCAAAAATGCAAAAGGAGACAGGTTTAAATTTAATACCTACTTATTCTTATGCTAGAGCTTATAAAAAAGGTGATGAATTAAAGAAACATAAAGACAGACCAAGCTGTGAGATATCTACTACAATAAACTTAGGTGGGGATCCCTGGCCAATCTTCATAGAGGGCACCAAAGTCTTACTTGAAGTAGGAGATATGTTAGTATATAGTGGCTGTGAACTTGAACATTGGCGAGAGCCTTTTGACGGGAACATATGCGGTCAAGTATTTCTACATTATAATCATGTAAATGGCCCATTTGCTGATAAAAATAGATTTGATGGAAGACCTATGTTAGGCCTACCTTCATTTGTAAAATAGTATTATAATGGATTTATATGTTACAAAAATTAGGTATTGTACCAGGGTTTAATAAACAAGTATCGGATACAGGGGCCGAAGGTCAATGGATTGATGGTGACAATGTTCGTTTTAGATATGGAAGCCCAGAAAAAATAGGTGGATGTGCTCAATTAGGAGCAGATAAACTAACAGGTGCAGCAAGGGCTCAACACAATTGGGACAATAACGCAGGACTTAAATACTCAGCAATAGGCACTAATAGAATTCTATACGCTTTTTCAGGAGGTGCTTTTTATGACATTCATCCAATCAGATTAACTTTAACTAGTTGTACTTTTGCAAGTGATGGGTCTGCTACAGTTACTGTAACTTGTTCTGCTGTTCATGGTTTAAAAGACGATGATATAGTTTTATTTTCTAACACTACTATTCCTGGTGGGTCCAGTTTATCTGCAGCTACTTTTAATGATGTAAAATTTATGGTTACTAGTGTTCCAACTTCAACTACTTTTACAATTACATTACCGGCAAATGTTACAGGAACAACTTTATCTTCAGGAAACACTTCAACAACAATTCAAATTTATTATTCCGTAGGGCCTGCACAACAAGTTGCTGGTTTTGGCTATGGTACAGGTTTATATGGAGGTACTTCTCCCGGTCCCGCAACCACTACGCTTGCAACTGCATTAACCGACACGACGACAACTGATATTATTCTTGCTAGTTCTAACTTGTTTCCGGCATCGGGGACCATAAGAATAGGTACAGAAGATATATCTTATACAGCTAACAATACGGGAACGAATACTTTAAGTGGTGGTGCTAGAGGTGTAAATGGTACAACAAAAGCAACACATACTCAAACTTCTGTAGTTACAAACGTTAGTTTATTTATTGGATGGGGACAAGCTTCTACGAATGTATTTCCTTTTGACCCGGGTTTATGGGTATTAGATAATTTTGGAACAAAATTAATTGCACTTATTTATAATGGAGAATGTTTTGAATGGGATGCTGCAGCAGCAGATGCAACTTCAACAAGAGCAACAATAATTACTAACGCACCAACAGCGTCACGTCATGTATTAGTATCAACTCCAGATAGACACTTAGTATTTTTTGGAACAGAGACAACTATTGGAACAAAATCTACACAAGATAATATGTTTATTAGATTTTCAGACCAAGAAAATATTAATGAATATACTGTAAAAGCAGAAAATACAGCAGGAACTCAAAGATTAGCAGCTGGTTCTAAAATTATGGGAGCTTCTAAAGGTAGAGATGCAATTTATGTTTGGACAGATACAGGATTATTTTTAATGCAATTTGTAGGTCAACCTTTTACATTTGCTTTTTCACAAGTTGGAAACAACTGTGGGTTATTAGGTAAGAATGCCTCTTCTGAAGTTGATGGTGTTGCTTACTGGATGTCAGAAAATGGTTTTTTTACATACGATGGTCAATTAAGATCCATGCCTTGTTTAGTAGAAGATTTTGTTTACGATAATTTAAACAGTACTCCTAGAGATTTAATTTACGCAGGTACTAATAATTTATTTGGTGAAGTTTCATGGTTTTATCCAACCGCCAATTCAAATGTTTTAGATAGAAACGTTACTTATAATTATGGTGATTCTACAACTAACCGTCCTATATGGACAACAGGAACTCTCGCTAGAACGACTTGGCAAGATTCTGCAGTTTTTGATAAACCACATGCCACTAAATATAATCCTAATGATAATGCATCATCTGACGTTGTTGGTAATACTGATGGAAGTAGTATATACTTTGAACAGGAAACAGGGAAAGATGAAACAACCAATTCAGGAACTACTGTTATCGCAGCAACTATTACTTCTGGTGATTTTGATATTACTCAAAAAAGAAGTAATACCGGAGCAACTGTAGGGATGCCTGACATTAGAGGAGATGGTGAATACATTATGAGAATTAGTAGATTTATACCTGACTTTATTAGTCAGACAGGTGCGGCTCAAGTTAGTTTTGTAACTAAAGATTATCCGAATAGTACAGGGGTCACTACAAATTTTACAAGCATTACAGATGCTATAACAAAAAAAGATGTTAGATTAAGAGCTCGATCTATAGCAATTCAAGTATCTAATACAGGGGTTGGAGAAGATTGGAAACTAGGGACATTTAGATTAGACGTACATCCAGGAGGAAGAAGATAATGGCTACTGACCAAGAGATACGAGACGCAGGTTTAAAATATATTCCACAACAAAAATATTTACAAAATCCTTTTGAGTTACCTGTTGAACCAGAGTCACCAGTAGTTAATCAAGGTATTGTAAATACAAATGCTTTTACTGGCGGCGGTGGTGGAAACGATTTTAGTGTTTACAATCCAGATCCAAATTCAATTGTAAATAGAGATTATAGACCTAACTATGATTATAGAAAAAGTGTAGACTATGATCCTAGTTTATCTGCTACAGCAAATGAAAAACAATTTGATATGGCTCAAAATTATTATAATAGACCACCACCATCAAAACTTGAGGGTCTTATGGGCATGATTCCATATGCTGGAAGTTTTATGAGAGGAGCAAATTTTTTAGGTAATCAAATAAGTCCCTATCTTCCGGTTAACAGAAGAAGAATAATGGAGAATGAATTAGGTGGTCAAGGTGTAATGGTTAATAGCATTGGACAGATTGTATCCGGAGGTGGTGATTATAATACAGCAGCTAATGTTATGGCAGGATATAATCCATATCATATGACAGCAAAAACTTTTGATGATAGAATTACAATGGCTAAAAACAAGATGTCAGCTGATACACCAGCTGCAAAAAAATATAAAGATAAAAGAATAGCCGCTCTTAAAGAAGCTAAAACAAATTTCTTAGGTGCACAAAGTAAAACAGATAAAATTTACGATTTTGAAGAAGATGAAAAAGAAAAAAAGAAAAAAGATACTATCGTCGGTAGATTTCTTACTAAGAGAAAAGAAAAGAAAGCCGATAAAGTCGCTGCGGACGCTGCGGCTACTGCAAAAGCACAAGCAATAGCAGATGCTAACAGACCTTATTCGGGCCCTACTTATAGAAATGAAGATGGAAGCGCTATTAGTCAAGATTTTAAAAATACAACCGCTTCACTACGTAATTATGATGCAGATGTTTTATATGCAAAAGGTGGTAGAGTCGGATACTTCTTTGGTGGTAGAGTAAATTTTAAACACGGAGGACTAGCAAGTATTTTATAATGGCAAAACTTGTACAATCATTAACTAAAGCAAGTAGAGAATATGATGAGAAGACTTCTCAATCTTTAGTAAGAGATATTAACGGTATCATAACAAAATTAAACTCTTCTTTTCAAGAAGAAGTAAAACAGGAGATAGAAGCTAAGAGTTTCTTTTTAGAATAATGGCAGTAGTAAACCAGTACAAATTTGTAGGTATAGATAATAATACAACAGGAAGTGCTTTGTCTCCATTGGGTACAAGTATACCAGGTGTTAATGAAACTATAATTATTAAATCATTACTTGTTACATCTGCAAGCACACCAACAGTTACAGTAACAAACAACAGTATAACAGCTATTAAATCTGCAGCATTAACAGCAGACGTTACAACAGAATTATTAACACAACCATTAATCGTAGAAGGCGGATCTGCTTTTACGATACAATCAAGTAACACAGGTTCATTTGACGTAGCTATCAGCTACTTAAACATTAAAAAGGAGAAAATAGACTAATGAATGAAGTAAAAATGTTAACACCAAAAGAAATAATAACTACAATTTCAAACAAAAAAACAGGGGTCGTTTACGAAAGTGAAGAAGCTTTAAAAGCAGCGAATATACCTGAAGAAGATGTCAAAAGAGATGTTAGAGTAATAATGCCAGCTCTTGATTTGTCTGCAGAAACAAAGTAAAACAGATAAAATAAGGATAAATTTATGGCAATATCTAGAATGCAGCAACCCCAACAAATACAATCAGGAATAGGTTCCTTACAGGACCCTAGACAAGGTTATTTTCTAGGTAAACTTGTAAAGAAAGCTGGTCGTGCTGTAAAGAAAATTACTAAAAGTCCTTTAGGTAAGATGGCCTTATTAGGATTAGGTGGTTATTATCTTGGTGGTGGTACTAAACTAGGTGGTAGTCTGTTTGGTAATACTGGTTTTGGTACATCTAGACTAGCTGGTATTGCAAAAGGTTTATTTAAAGCACCGGGCACAGATGGTAAAGGCGGTGGTTTTTTACAAGGTTTACTTAGAAATGACAAAGGTGATTTTAGTCCAGGTAAAATAGCATTAACTGGCCTAGGTGCTACAGCTTTAGCAGCTCCATTCTTAATGGGTGGTGATGATGAGGAAGAAGTCGTTGAAGAGCAAATGGATCCAAGATACCAGGTTCAACGTGCAAGAAATTATTACAGCGGTGCAGGTGATGCAGGTGCTGGTTTAGATTTTATGCCACAGAAAAAATATGTAATGCAAAATTTTTACGCAGCTGATGGTGGTCGTGCGGGTTATGCTAACGGCATGATGGTTGAAGACGACGAAGAAGAATTTATAAGATCAAGTGCAGGTCAAAGAAGAAGAATGCCTCAAACATTTTTAAACATGGGTGGTGATGCAGGTCAAGCACAAGCTGAACAAATGTTAATGATGGAATATGTTAAGTACAAAAACAAAGGTGGCGACTTATCTTTTGAACAATTTGTAAAAGCAGTAATGCAACAAGCTGAACCGGAAGGCGCAGGCATGGAACAACCACAACCGGTTATGATGGCGGCAGATGGTGGACCTGTACCAGATTCTACAGTTTCAGGTTATACAACACCAGCAGGTTATAACAAATTTGATTACAGATCAGGTGGAGTTCCGGTAAGAGTAGGAGCACAAGAAGGTGGGATCATGGAAGCTGAAGCATCAGAAATGATTGACATGGGTGGCATGGAAAAAGATTTTAGAAACGAAGGTGGTTTTGTAGCAATGGGTGGCAAAGAAAGAGCTGACGATGTGCCTGCTAGACTATCTAAGAATGAGTTTGTATTTACAGCAGATGCTGTTAGAAATGCAGGAGGCGGCGATATAGATAAAGGCGCTGAAGTTATGGAAAATTTAATGAGTAATTTAGAGCAGGGCGGTGAAATTTCTGAAGATTCACAGGGTTTAGAAGGAGCACAAGCAATGTATGATCAACAACAAATGTTACAGTCGAGGGTAGTATAATGGCAATATCAGATTTTTTAGAACCAGCAGTAAAAGATTACGCTGAACAGGCGAAAGCCACATACTCCGCACCAATAGATACAAGTAAATTTACGGGTCGTGGTTTTGTAGCGGGTGAAGATCCTTTACAAACACAAGCAATCAATCTTGCACAACAAGGTGTAGGTTCTTACTCACCATTTTTAGCTGCAGCACAAACTGCACAGACAGCAGGAGCCGGGGCTCTGGGAGATTCAGCAGCAACAATTGGTGGACTAGGTGCTTTAACAGGACCACAAGCTTACCAACCTTTTATGTCTCCGTATCAATCACAAGTTATTGATGCAACTTTATCAGAGTATGACAAGCAAGGAAGAGCAGGAGAACAAGCAATCAGAGACCAGGCTGTAATGTCGGGTAACTTTGGTGGTGGTAGAGAAGGTGCACAATTAGGTCAATTTCAATCTGATAGATTAGCAGACAGATCAGCACTACAAGCATCTTTATTACAACAAGGTTTCACTCAAGCTAATCAACTAGGTCAACAAAATTTTATGAACCAAGGATCTATTGGTACAGCACAACAAGGTTTAGCTGGTGCATACGGAAATCAAATGAACCAACAATTTGGTCTATCGGATTTTGGTAGAACAGGTATGGGTCAAGATGTTTCTGCACTAGGTTCTCTTGGAGGATTACGTCAAGGTCAACAACAAGCTTTATTATCTGCTGATCAACAAGCAGCACAGACTGGAGCGTACGAACCTTATGGAAGACTATCACAATATGGTAATACATTAACAGGTTTAGCTGGTGGTGTATCAGGATCACAGTATGCGGAACCTCAAGCAGGAAATCCATTCCAAACAGCATTAGGTACGGCTACAGGTCTTGCTGGATTGTTTGGTAAAATATACGGGTAATTAATTATGAAGCCATTAAATAGACCAATGTTTAGATACGGCGGCCCTATCAAAGAGGGTGTTATGTCGGGGATCAGGGAACCTAAAAAAGATGGTGGCGCTATGAAAGCAGCTTTGGTTGGTAATCCAATTTATCCCAAAACAGATGGTAGAGAACATCATGCTGTTATGGCAGCAGTACCTGCATTTATGGGTTTAAATGCTTTAAGAACAGGTGCAATGGCACTTGGTCGAAGAGCAATTCCTAAAATAGCAAATTTTTTTAGAACAAAAACAGGTGAAATAGGAGCAGGAACTGCAAAAGTTCGTACGTTACCGCCAATGACCGCAGGTAGAAACTTATCAAAAAATATAAAAACTGTTCCTAAACAAGGACCAGGTCAACCTATATACGAACCAAATTATTTAGGAAGAGATCCATTAGTTAAAGCAGCTGGTGGACTTTATAAAACAGTTACTAGCCCTACAGCAAAAGGTATAGGAGCTAAAACAGTAAGATTTGCAACATCGCCTTCCTCTATTATAGCAGGTACAGCTTATTATTTATGGCCAGATGGAAAAGAAAGAACGACTCCACCACCACTAGGAGATAGTGGTAGAGTTGGTACGTCTGGAGCACCAGGTGGCGGGGACCCGGGAATGTATTTAACTCCTCAAGGAGACGCGTCTAAAAAAGGTGGCGGCGTAGAATTATCTGCAGAAGAAAGACGTGCTAAAAATGTTGAGAGATACAGAGACATCATGGACATTAAAGGTATGAACAAAGATGCTGCATACAATTCTTTAATTGCAGCAAGCCAAGCTATCAATGAGTCTGGAGATTTCAAAGGTGATATTAAATCAGGTAAATTAATTAATCAAATTATTCAAGCAACTAGCAAACAGTTTGACAAACCTAAAGCAACTAAAGATGCTATCGATTCACTAATACTTAAAGGTGAGATTGAAAAAGATATCAGAGCTTCTGATCCAACAGCCAAACAAAAAGCTAGGTTGACTGAAAAACAAATAGCAATTGCTGATAAATCATTAGCAGGTGATAGTTTCTCTGATATTATTACTGAAAGATATAAAAAAGGTAAAGTACCAAGAGGTAACGAGTTAGCTGGTATACTTCGTGCAACAGAAAAAGTAGATGTTACAACAATTGATTCAACTAAAATACCTTCTGGTGTAGACCCACAAACATTTTTTGAATCACAGATTCAAGAATCTATAAAAGCAGGGACTCCAGTAAATCCGGGGTACTATGTTATAAGTGATAGAGTGCTTATTGTAGATGAACAAGGTAACGTAACCCCACTATTATAGGAGGGTAAATGTCTATTTTTGATACAGGCAATTTCGAACCAAGAAACAATGTCGGCACAATAGAATCAATGTTATCAGGTGTAGCGTCAGGTCTTATTGCTATACCAAAAGGTTTCTTTTCTTTAGGTGCAAGTCTTATGGACTTAGGAGTTAACAGCGGTAAAGCTGCTAGAGTTGAGGCATGGTTTGACGATCTTACAGAATTTGATGAGAAAGCAGAAGCAACAGCTGCTGGTAAAATTACAGAAGCGTTAGTTAACATTGGTATCCCTGGTGGTATTGCATTTAAATCTGCTAGCGGTTTAGCAAAAGCTTCTATGCTTGCAGGTAGAAATAATAAATATGTAAAACTAGGAAACAAAAGTTTAGTTGGTGCAGCTGATGAGGCATTAGAACTTACAACAAAAGGTAAAGGCCGACAGTTTATAGCTGGTGCGTTAGGTGGTGGTGCAGCAGAAGGTGTGTTTGTTGGTGATGCAGAAGCTATTGGTACGTTTGGTGACCTGTTAGGTGGACCTACAGCAATAGACAGAAGTCAAACAGATCCAGATGCAACACGAGAAATATTAAACAGAATTAAATTCGGCACAGAGGGTGCATTGTTTACAGGTGTCCTAAGTGGTACAGGTAAAGTTATTAAAAAAATAACAAACAGGAACAAGGGATTAGACACAGCTAACTCAGAATTAGATAGATGGATTGATACTGTTGCTTCAAAATTTAGAGCACGTAGTGGTAAGACACAAGAGTTCTTTGATATAGAAAGACAATCTATTGGAGCACAAGCAGCTGATGCGAACGTTGCAAGAAATTTATCTAGAGATCTAGATGTAGATGTCGACAAACTATTTCCACCTATGCGTACTGTATTTAATAAACAAAGTGCAAAAGAAAGATCTGCATTTTTAAGTGAAGTAAATGATGCGTTATTATCTGGTGAAGCAAAACTAGGTGATGATGGTGTTGCAGCATTTGGTAAAATGGATGACGCAGCTATACAAAAAGTTAGAGATAAGATTAAACAGTTTGCACCTAACCCAGAAAAAGCTGCTGAGTTAGAAAAATCTATTATAGGTGGTCTATCTATAATGAGAAGTAAATGGTCAGAGTTGTTTTCTAAACTTGGTGGATCATTAGATGCTGCAGATATACAAACATTTAAACAATTGTTTGGTGGCAAATTTAAAAACTATTTAGGTTCTACGTATGACATTTTTCAAGACAAAAGTATTTTACCATGGATGAGATACAAACCTGCAGCGCAAGCAATTGATAACGCTAAAGATTTATTTAAAGCTAGTGCAAGAGAAGCTGGTAAAGACTTGTCCGATTTAGAAGCAGAGCAGATAGTAAACAACGTATTAAAAACTTCTGGCTTACCCAAAGGTTTAAGAATGGACAAACCTTCTGATGCATTATTTAATATACCTGATTTCTTTGTAAATAGAACAGCGTTAGATGATGCGGTTAAACGTGGCGGTGTTGCTAGAGTATCTATTAGAGATATAGCATCGGAAGCAGATCAAAAAGTATTTAATGATTTGTTTGGTAAACAAAAAAATCCTATGCAAACTATGATAGGTGGTATGGCTAAACTATCTTTAATCACACGTCGTAATTTATTCTATGATGATTTAATTAAAAAGAACGACGAGGTAAGTGAAGTATGGAGAAATGCAACGGATAAAAATTCTGTATCACAACCTATGTTTGCTAGATCAGAAGCAGAAGCAAGAGCTTTTTTTGGTGATGACTTTCAAAGAATTGCAGTCATTGACCCTGCACAAACTTTAAACGTAAACATTGCATCAGGTGCAAGTAATCCTTTTGGCGATGTTGCAAAACCTATGTTTGCTAGAAAAGGTGTGGCAGAAGCTCTAGAGAAAACATCTTTGACTACACAGAGTCCAGGTATACTTGGTAGACTGTATGAAAGTTTAGTATTGTATCCTAAAGCTACATCACAAATAGCTAAAACAATTTTATCACCAGTTACACACTTACGTAACTTTGTAAGTGCTGGAGCTTTTGCTGCAGCAAACGGTATCTTACCAGCAGCAGACCCTGCTGCAATTAAACAAGCATACCAAGCATTACAAACAGGACTAAAAGGTACAAGACAACAGAATGATTTGTACCAAGAACTACTAGAGCTTGGTGTTGTAAACTCTAACGTAAGACTTGGAGATCTATCTAGACTATTACAGGATGTAAACTTTGGTGAGACTATGACGTCTGACAAAGGTATGAGATTATTATTAAAACCACTATCAAAATTAAAATCTGTGTCGCAAGACTTGTACACAGCTGAGGATGACTTTTGGAAAATATATTCTTGGGCTGTAGAAAAATCTAGATTAGAAAAAGCATATGAAAAGATTGGTGTAACAAGAGGACAATTTTTTAAACGTAATGGTGTTGATGTAAGACTTGATGAAAAATTTTTAAAAGAAGAGGCAGCTGATATTGTAAGAAACAATATACCTAACTACGATTATGTATCTGACTTTGTAAAAGGTTTAAGAAAATTACCTATCGGTAACTTCGTATCGTTTCCAGCAGAGATTGCTAGAACAGGTACAAATATTGTACGACGTGCATTAAGAGAAATTAATGAGA
>Ga0209535_1001063_pt1 | contig 18889 bp, 25 predicted proteins | sample LinPmetageLP28_FD_184041 | JGI IMG/M metagenome (GOLD analysis project Ga0209535, IMG submission 184041) | Marine viral communities from the Pacific Ocean - LP-28 (SPAdes) (version 2) | ecosystem: Environmental > Aquatic > Marine > Oceanic | place: Pacific Ocean | collected 2009-08-22
TCCCAATCAATACCCTTATCAGTTACAGGTATTCCTTTTTCTTGGGCTACTTTAATCCCATTAGATGACATTCTTCTACCCGCAAATATAACGGGTTTTATAAAATCCCATTTTAGCATTTTAAGTAGTAAATCTGTACCTATATTTCCTGTACCTATAATACCTGCTTTTATCATCTTTGTATTTGATTTGATTTTTCACTTAGTTCTACTAACATACTACTTTCTAATTGTTCTTTAGATACTAAAGGTGACATTTCTTCAATTGGTGGAGCTAGTATAGTATTATCTTCTTTAGCTACACCTTTTACTTTAGGTAAAAATCCTTGTTCAGGATCCATAAATACTTCTAATACAGCGGGTCCATTATAATTTAAAAATGCATCAATAGTTTGATCTATAACTTTATTATGAGATAAGCTAAAATAACTATATCCAAAAGCGGGTAGTAACTTACTAAAATCTGGTAGCCCAATACCTGTGCCTTTATCTACACTTACATAGTTACCTTTAAATAACATCTTTTGTGTATGTTTAATCATAAGGTAACCATCATTATTGAATATAACAATTTTTACATTTAAACCATTTTCAATTATAGTATGTAATTCTTGTAGATTCATCATTATACCTCCATCACAATTAAGACATAAAACATCTTTAGTAGGACAAGCCATAGCTGCACCTAAAGCACCTGCTAAACCATAACCCATTTCACCTAAACCTAATGATGTAAACATAGTTTGGTTTGGTTTTAACTTTATAGCTTGATGTCCACTTAATAAAGCAGTACCCATATCAGTTACTACAATGTGATCATCTTTTAAATGGTTAGATAATTTATCCATAAATTGATATGAATTAGTATAATGAGTATTATGCTCATGTTCTTTATCAATCCAAGGATATTCTGTCCTTATACTATTACAATATTCTTTCCAAATAGGATTAATAGGATTAATTAAATCAATATTATCTACTAATTCATTTAATACATCTCTACAATCTGATCTAAACCATTTATCAATCTTATCTGATGGGAATTGTGGTTTGCTAATATCAATAATTATAATTTTACCCTCTCTTACAAATTGATCAAAATCATATCCGGTTTGGGGTAAAGCTAATCTACTACCTAGTACAATTAATAAATCACAATTTTGAACTATAAAATTAGAAGCACGTTGACCATATAAACCAAACCTACCATAAAAATTATCATTATTACTTTCTAATAAATCAATTCCTGACCAAGTTAATGTAGTAGGTAATTTAGTTTTATTTATAAATTTATTAAATTGATCTTTTGAATCTGATAGTCTAACACCATTACCTCCTAATATTAATGGTTTTTTTGCTTTATTAATTTGATCAATAATATATTTAGTTCCATCTTTTGAATGAATATTAGGTGTTTCTACAAATGGTGACCAGGGTCTAAGTGTAGTAGTTTTTGATTGAATATCAAAGGGTATATCTAATAATACAGGACCTTTTCTATCCATATTACTTATTTGATAACAAAACTCTAATTGATGTTGAGTATCAGTTTCATCAAGTAAACAATGTGACCATTTTGTTACATCTTTAACCATTTTAGCTATATTGAAACCTTGTGTTCCATACATTCTAAGGTGTTCCTGTTCTTTTATATAATTAGACCCTTCATTACCTGAAATAATTATTCCTGGGATTGAATCAGCCCAATTACTAACTATGCCAGTTACAGCATTTGAAGCACCCGCACCTGCAGTTACAATAGAAGCCGACATTTTACCTGATGCTCTATAATAAGCACCCATTGCCATTACAGCTGCTTGTTCATGGTGTGTATTAATAATTTTAGTATAACCTAATTTATTAATTGAATCAAATAAATGTGAATTAGCAGAACCTATAATTCCAAATACAACTTTAATTTGTTTTTCTTTTAAAAATTCAGCTACTAGGTCGCTAACCTTTACCATATAAAATTTTCTTTATAATATTCAATTATAGCAGGTAGTTCTTCATTAAATACTGCTTTTGGCTCCCATCCTAATAATCTTAACTTATCATCATTTAAAGCATATCTTATGTCCTGACCTTGTCTAGAATAAGATAAATCTAAATACTGACCATTTTCCTCTAAAGATATAGGAAATTTTGTATCTAGGGTTTTATCTACATGACGGTACAATGTAATAATTTTAGCTACGGTTTCCAAGTTACTTTGTTCATAACCCCCACAAATATTATAAATCTCATTTTTAATACCTGATTCAATTATTGTAATTATTGCTTCAGCTGTATCGCTAGCATGTAGCCAATTACGAATTGGTGCTCCATCATTATGTAGTGGGATTTTTTTACCTAAGGTAAGATATTTAACCGATTTAGGTATTAATTTTTCCACATATTGACCAATACCATAGTTGTTAGTTGGTCTAATAATTACATAGGGTAAATTATAAGTTCTACCCCATGCTGTAATTAATTGATCAGCTGCTGCCTTAGTAGCTGAATATGGATTAGAGGGTTTTAATATATCAGTTTCAATATGTTCTCCTTCTGTAATGTCACCATAGACTTCATCAGTTGAAAAATGTAAAAGTATAGGTTTTTTAGGACCTTCTGCTCTATAATTTTTAATTAATTCAAGTAAATTATGTACACCATTTATATTTGAATGTACAAAATCTTCACTTTTAACTATGGAATTACCAACGTGTGTTTCGGCGGCCGTATTAATTACATAATCACATTCATGTAAAAATTTTAAATCGTTTATATCACTTGGATCAAATTTAAAACGTGGATGATCTATAAACCTATCATATGAATCTTCAAAATAAGCATATGTCATTTTATCAACACCATAAACGTACCAACCTTTATCTAAACATGCCCTAGTTACATAACTACCTATAAAACCAAAACAACCTGTTATATATACTATTTTATCCATAATTAAATGCTATAACTGTTCTTGCTGAGTTTTGAGAAGGTAATACCTGATGAACTAAATAACTAGGGAATAAAATTAAAAGACCTGATTGTGGTTTAACTTCTAAACATCGTTGATCTATTTCTGTTTTTACGTCTATAAATGAATTATATCCTATAATATAAGGATTAGGATTATTAAAAACTATAGCTCCTGAATTTTCATCTGCCTGAACATAGTAAACTCCTGAAATGTCATTTTTAGAATGACTATGTAATTGATGGTGATCATTATCAGTATAGTTTTGTATCCAATATTTAACAATTGGATTAAGTAAAATACCTGATTCTTCTGCAAATTTAACTACGTGTTGGTTTATGTTAATAAATAATTCTTTAAGTTCATTAGGACCTACAATTTGATTTTCTTCAAAAAAATCTGTTTTATTAGTTGAGCGTTTTGAGCCTTCTAAATTATCCAAAAGGTGTAATTTTGGGAGTATTTTAGATTGAGTATCATTAATAATAGATTCATCTAAAATAGTTGAGTAAAAAGGAATTGAAAAAATATTACTAATCATAATCGTATCCAAAAAATTCTTCTATACAATCACAAACATAATCTACATCTTTAGTAGTCATTCCATGATGTGCTCCAAGTAAAAAACCATTCTTCATTACCTCATCAGCTACCTTAAAATCTCGTAAATATTCTCTATACGCTGGATGTCTAGTAACATTACCGGCAAATGTAACTCGAGTTTGTATATCTCTTTGTTCTAAATAAGTTAATAATTCTAACCTACGTTCTGTTTGTAAAGGGATAGCTAACCAATTAGGTTTAAATTTATCATCTGGTAGTATAATTTCTTTAATTATAGATAAACGTTCTAAATAACGTTCTATATTTGCACGTCTTACATTTTTAAATGTTTGAAATTTTTCTAATTGTACTAACCCAAAGGCAGCATTTGCTTCAGCACATTTCATATTATAACCTAAAACACCATATAAAAATTTATAATCATAAGGAATACCATCTACCTCATGTGCAAAACGATCATCCATATCTTCACTATTATCACCAATACGCCCCCAATCACGATACATTAAAGCACGCTTCATATGTTTTTCGTCATTAAACATTACCATACCACCCATTCCACCTGCTGTAATAACATGTGAAGCATAAAAACTAGTTGTTGATACATCTGTTGAAGGTGTATGTGTAATAGTATCAGCTGAATCTTCAATTACATATATATCTTCTCGGCCAATACGTTTTAATTCACTACGTAAACCTTCCCAATCTAAAACATTACCTATTAAATTAGGCATCATAATTGCTTTAGTATAACTGCTAATTGAATGTATGATTGTAGATACACTAGGTACATACGTTCTAGATTCACTATCTACAAATTTAGGTTTATATCCTAATTGTAGTATAGGAGCTAATGTAGTTGAAAATGTAAGTGCAGGTGTAAGTACTTCACTACCTTTTTCTAAATCTAATGATGCTAAAGCTAATAAACATGCTGATGAACCTGAATTAACAAATACACCATATTTTTTACCAAATTCTTTAGCTATTTTTTCTTCAAACTTTACAGTATAAGGTCCAAATCCAGCTAACCAACCGTCTCGAAGTGCTTTTTCTACTGCTTTAATTTCTTCCTCACCATAAGATTCAAACTTATAGGGAGCATACCAAACTTTTTTTCTCATATGTGTTAAATGTATATAAAGGATTATGCTTAGACAAGGTATCTTTAATCCAATTTGTATCTATTCCATACTTATCTATATCGTCTATTATTATAACATGATCCTTCCGTTCATGTTTTATTATTGCTTCTATTTCTAATTTATAGGGACTATTAGTTTCATGTGCATCTAGCCAAAACATTGCTTTACCATTAACCCATTCTTGTACTAATTTTTCAATATTATCTTCAGATCTGCCTAAAAATAATTTTATTTGTTCCCAAGCATCTAATGGTTGAAAACGTTGCATACAATAGTTATAAAAACGTTCTTGTATTTCTATAGATATTATATGTTTAAAACCTAAATCATAGGCTAATTGCACACCCGTTCCTATGTGCGTACCGGTTTCAAAAAATACAGTACAATCTGATTTGTATTTTTTAAATAAGTATTCCATTTTCGGTAAATATTTTAGTTACATAGTTTACTATATTTTGTTCATAGTCAACATATTTTAAAGCTTTTTTATGATTTTCTTCTATAGCATGTTTTACTTTATTATAATAATCCGCATCTAATTGATGATTAATTTTATAAATAGCTTCATCTATACTTGTTACATAAATTATTCCTTGTGGATTAAAAAAATCTTTAATATTAGAACAACCCCAATATATTGGAATAGTTTTTAATAAAAATAAATCTAATATTTTTTCTGTAAAATATCCTCTATGTTGTGTATTTTCAATTGCTACACCATACTGACTTTGAGCAAATACATCTACTTTACCTACACGGGCATCTTCAATATTATTTCTATCACCATAAGTGTGATGAAACATTTTATCTATTTTTATTTCATTCTGCCTATCTAATAACTCGTGACGTAAACTATGACCATATGTTTTATTTAATTTACCAGCTAAGTGGGATACTTGATGTTTTTTAAGATAACTTTTATTAATAATGTGAGGTGTAAACCAAGTATGACCAAAAGCTAAAAATCGGGCATTATCACAGTTATTTAATACTTTATCATCCCAAGTTAAAATTAAAGAAAATAAATGTTGATTCTTGATTGCCCAATCATGTAATCCAAAATATTCATTTGGTTCTTGTAATACTAGAATATTTAAATCCGTTAAATCATTTGGAGATTGGGGTATATCATCTACAAATAAGGTAAAATTAATATCTTTAAGATACTCCATCTTGGATTCAAATACCTTAATATCAAAATGTTTAATTTTTAATCTCATTATAAATTTAAATTATTTATAGAATCATTACTGCCTAAATTTCCTGCTATAAAATAATTAGCTCCAATCATAATTCTATCAAGATCACAGGTGTTTTTTTCTCCTGTATGATCAAGCCATCCAGGAAATATTATGATATCATTGGATGAAATTTTCATATTAAACATATTACAATTAAATATATTATCCTTAATATTTTTAAAGTTAAGATTAGTTTTACTACTTATAGGAGGAAAAGAAGTAAATATTATTCCCCCTTCTTTTATTTGGGGATAAAAACATATAGAAATAAAAGTATTAGTATGTCTATGAGTATCATGAAAGCTTCCTTTTTTGTTTATAGTAACCCAACTATTAAGTCTTTTTAATTTATGATCAATTTCTAAAATATTTTTAATATAATAATTAGCATAATTATCTAACATATTAGCTAAATTATTACATATAGAATTATCTAAAATATTAATATTTTTAGATAAATAATGTAAATCATCTTTAATGTTTTGATAATCTAAATTAGAAATATAATCTTTTTCTACTTCAGATAGAATATATGGAGATGAAGTTTTATAAAGACAATTTCCATGAAAATTAATTATTTCCTCCATATTTTAATTTTATAAAACTTCCACCCAATATTCAATCATTTCATTAATCATTGTTTCAAAGGTATAATCAGGTTTCCATCCTAACTTTCTTAACTTTGTTGAATCTCCTTTTAAATCTTTTAATTCTTCAGGACGTAAGAATTTTGGATCTGTTTTAACATACTGTTTCCAATCTAAATCTAATTTACTAAAAGTATATTTAACTAAGTCTTTTACTGAGTGCGATATCCCTGTAGAACACACAAAATTATCAGGTTTATCTTGTTGTAATATTAACCACATTGCTTTAACGTAGTCTTTAGCATGTCCCCAATCACGAGTAGCATCTAAATTACCTAATGTCAAATCTGGTTTTGTACCTTTTTTAATTTGTACAGCACCTTTTACTACTTTATTAGTTACAAAGTTAGTTCCACGTCTAGGTGATTCATGATTAAAAAGTATGCCATTTGAAATAAATAAATTATATGAATTTTTATAATTATTACAAATATTATAGGAATATACTTTTGCACACCCATAAGGAGATACAGGTGATAAAGGTGTAGTTTCTCTTTGATACCCATCTTTATCAATATTATTGCCAAACATTTCACTACTTGATGCTTGATACATTTTAATTTTAGGATCTGTTAATCTTATTGCCTCAAGTAAATTAAGTGTACCTATACCAGTAGCTTGCGCTGTGTATATTGGTTGATCAAATGAGATTCTAACGTGTGATTGCGCTGCTAAATTGTAAATTTCGCATGGCTTACTTTGTTGTATAACAGATATTAATGAGGATAAATCAGTTAAATCAGCATATTGCAATTTACCTAATAATTGGGGATATATTTTATCTAAACGAGATGTTTGATTTTCAGCTACAGAATTACGTTTTATTGTACCCCATACTTCATATCCTTTTTCTAATAAAAACTCTGCTAAATATGAACCATCTTGACCATTTATACCTGTTATTAGAGCAACTTTATTTTCTTGCATTTTCGTAATTTTCTATAAACCAATTAACTGTTTCTTTTATTCCTTGTTCAAATGGAGTATATTTAAAATTAGGTAATAATTCTTTTATTTTAGAATTATCTGATGGTTTTCTTAATTGTCCATCGGGTTTTGTTTTATCAAATATAACTTTACCTTTGAATTTAAATTCATCAACTAATATACTGACTAAATCCTTAATTGATACTTCTTCATCACCACTTACAATTAATGGATCTGTACCCTTATAATTGTATAGAGCCCATTCTGCTATTTTAGCTGTATCTTTTGAATATATGAATTCTCTTAATGGTTTTCCACTACCCCATACAGTAAAATTTGTTTTATTTTTTTTAGCTAAATATAATTTATGGATTAACATAGGCATTACATGACCATGATCTAAATTAAAATTATCATTAGGACCATAAATGTTAGACGGAATTATTGATGTATAATTTATACCATATTGTTCACGATATGCTCTAATTTGTACATCAGCCATTCGTTTAGCATATGCATATGGATAATTTGATTCATGTGGTTCTCCTAAATGTACTTGATCTACTGTGAGAGGATAATTTACATCATCTGGGAATACACAGGTTGATAAAAATGCTACTAAGTTTTTAATATCTGCTTTACGTGATGCTTCAATTACATTAGTATTAATCATTAAGTTATCATAAAAATATTCACCTTTATAATTTGAATTACCTCCTATACCTCCAACTTTACCTGCACAATGTATTACACCATCTGGTTTAATTGTTCTAAATAATGCTTCTGTTTGTTTAGGTTTTGTTAAATCACAAGTTTCTCGTGATAATTTAATTTGTGATTCCATAGCAGAACCTACCATCCCATAACCTCCTGTAACTAATGTTTTCATAACTATTTATTTAATTTATATTGTTGAGTAAAACTCGTTTTGTATTCTTTGTCTATCTATGTCTTTAATATGATATAAGGCATATGAATCATCTTCAGATGGTAATTCAGCATAAGTTTTCCATCCTACTATTTTTTCATGTACTTTATTTACCCATTCTATTTCTGGTTTGTTTCTAAAAATACGATGTTGAGCATCGGGCCAATTGACCCATCCTTGTTCATTTAATCTCCAATGCCATTGTATAACATCATTTTGTGTTAAGCCATTTACAATATTAACACGAGGAACAGCTACTAAATCTATTTCTTCGTTTGCTTCTAATACTTCATGTATTACTCTGGAGAATGTTTCACTTAATGTTTCATCAGCATCAATTTGGAAAACCCAATCTTTAGCACAATGTTTTTTAAGATTATTTTTAAATGAAGCAAAATCTTTATTTAAATCAAAAAATGTCTTTTTAATAGTAGTTTTATTTGAATTCTTTTGTAAAAACCCATCTACTAATTCAATTACTTCTTGGGTAGCCTTAGTATCTAACTGTATAACAATTTCATCACTAGGTTTTACAACTTGGATCAGTTGTTCTAATAACCTTTTTAATTCTTCGTATTCATTATAAGCAGTAATTGCAAAACTTATTCCCATATTTTAATTATTAAAAAAACCGATATATTCAAGTGCATCCATAAAATCTTTTTGACTAAATTCTTGTAAAGTAGTCATATCTGTTTTATATTTATAAGATTTATCTGAACCAGGAACTTTAAATTTTTCCTGTTCTTCTTTTGATACTTCTTTTACTTTAATCCCAGCCCATTGCCAATTATCTTTATTAGTACCTTTAGCAAATACCGTACCTTTATCTTCTATATTAATAGTAATAGGATACCAAACACGATTAGAATTATCAGTTTGTTTAATATCTTTATAAAGTTCTGGGAGAGTTTCTTCATATTGTTCAAAATCAAATTCACCTTTAACCATTAAATCATTTGTAGTAAACCCACAACCAAAACAAAAATAGTTTTTAGCTGTAGCATTTAATTGAGTAACATAACAAGCATCACTTCCACATAAAGGACATATTTCTAAACTATCTTTAATCATTTTTTTTAGGTAATGAGATTTTTTTAATATTAGGTAATTTAATTTCTACTTTTTTAGGGACATTTTTATCCATAATCTCAATCAATTTTTCTGCCATCTTTTCAAATGAAAAATTTGTTTTGCAATAATATCCTAAACGTTTTCCTTTTTCAGCATACCCTTTATAGCTATTAACATAATCCTTCATTAATAATGAAGCAAAACTAATATCTGGAGAAAACCATTTTGAATCTTTTATTACTAATCTATCTTGAATTACTGATTCATGAACTGGCTTTACTTCACCAGGAACTAGACTAGCAAAATCTTTATTTAAAAAATCTAAATGACCACTCCAATTTGAGGCGATAATTGGTTTTTTGCTTTGGGTAAATTCAAGTAATGGACGACCAAATCCTTCTCCTTTAGTTAAATTAATTAAAGTTTTAATTTTAGAATGGTTATATAAATGGTTCATGTCTTTATCTTCAATTTCACCATGTAATAAGTAAATATTAGGTAAATTTCCACCTATTCCTTTACAAATATCACTAATACGTTTTAATATGTCTTCTCTATCCATAATAGAGGCAGGACCACTCATAGTTTTTAAAACTAAAGCAGGTGGGTTCTTTTTACCCTTAAATGTTTCTAAAAATAGTTTAACTACTAAACCTGTATTTTTTCTATCTTCACCTATTACTCCTTTTAACCAATGACCTACATATAAAAAACAAAATTGTTCATTAATTGTATCTAGGGATTTTACTAATTCGGTTTTAGGTAAATCTTTAGGTTCAATATAATAATATTTTTCTAAATCTAAACCTTCAAATAAAATATCAGTAGGGGTCTCTAATTTAATAATTCCTAATTTATTACCTGCCTTATCTTTTTGTTCATATTGGGTATTTTGTAAAGAATATAAAGCATGTTTGGAAGAGCCCAGAATTAAATCCATATTATTAGCCCCCTGAAGGAATCTTACATCACATAAATCTGTCTCAATTCCAGCAGTAATACCAATATTAAATTTACCAATTTTTGCAAATTCATCTGGTACCGATATTTGAATCCAAACATCAGGTTGACGTTGTAAAGGTGAAGGAATTATTCTATCTAATAATTTTTTGTCTTCAGGGTTGTTTTTATCTAAAAATCCAAAAGGTGTATTACCCCATCTTTGTGATAAGAAATTTACTTCATATTTTTCAGAATTAACTAATGCTCTAGCTACATCTCTTGCTCTTCCTCCATATCCTGAGAATGTATCTAAAGGGCAGCTAACTACTATATAAGGTTTATTCATAACTAATATACTAATTTATGTTGTAATTGTTTTGGTTCAACATCTTTTACTTTAATAAATTCAAAGTTTTTACGTGGTGTAAATGTGTTGATTGTTTGGTCAACATATTTAATAATATTTTTATTCATCATTCGAGCGGATTCCATTGATTCATCTGATAGTGCCCATTCACGTCCTGCTAATCCTCTTTCTATTTTATCTTCTTTAGATAAATTGTAAGATTCCATCATTTTATTAGATAACTCTTCAAAATCTATTTGGTCATCATAAATGTATGGAGTAGAAGGTGAACCCACAAGAGTTCTTGTAACAGGAAATATAGGTATTACCCATTTTCCGTGTTTTTTATAAGTTCCTCTATGGTTAGAAGGTATTTCAGAAGATGGTGTAAACCAATTCCCATTTTCATCTTCAAAACGCATTTGGTCTTGCATTCCACCTGTAACTGTAGCCATAATCATAGTTCCAGCCATCATACTTTCAGTTAAAGCTAATCCCCAACCTTCGGCATTAGATGGTAATACAGTAATATCAGCTAAGTTATAAAGAAAATTCATTCCTTCAGTTGACAACTTACCTTGAGAAAAACGTACACTATCGTCTTCTCCTAAAAATAAATCACGTACAGCAAATAAATCTGTACCATTAGCATCTACGGGAGCAGTATGTAATACTAATGCTACTTTATCTTTTTTATCTTCGGGAAGATTTTCTTTAAATAAACTATAAGCTGCTATTAAATTAGATACATTTTTTCTTCTAATATTTCTTGAGTTAAAAAAGAATACATGCTCATATTCTTTATCCCCAAATAGTTGTTTTTTAGCATTTTGTAATTTATCCCAACTTTCATGTTCTTTATTAATTGGGAAAAAATGTTCTTCATTAATACCATGGGGAACATATTCTATAATCTTATCTTTAGCCTTATCTCCTAAAACAATTTCATTAATATTTTTAGTTTGTTTAGATATTGCTAATAGTGTATCACATGATTCATAATATGATTCATTATATCTTGGGGCTGGGTAGTTATCCCAAATATTAAGATAAATCATTGGTATCTTAGCTCTTATTTCATTTTCAATTTGAAATAACCAAATCCAATATCTAGGGTCTGTGAAAAAAAATATAGCATCAGGTTTTTCCATTTGAAACATCTTACGGATTAAAAAAGAATCACCATACCCATTTTGTGGATATAAAAATACAGATGCATCTTTAATTCCTACTCTATTACTAGTATCTTGGCTTAAATCTATTTTTTTTCCTACTTCGGGATGGTTAATAGCAGCACCTGCATTAACCCAATTATAATGATGGCAAGTTCCTAATACAAATTCACGTGCCATAGTTGCGATTCCAGAGTGCATTCTAATATCATCGCATAGAAGCAGTATTTTTTTTCTTTGCTCCTTAGGTAAATAACCTTCTTTCATAAAACTATTATTTGTCTAAATTTAATGTTGTTTGATTGTGTACTTGCTTTTTAAATTCTTGGTCTGTAAGATACAAATAAAGAGCCCGATCTGCAAGTTTTTGTAATGAGAATTTTGTGCGAACACATTCTACTTTGAATTCATCAAACAAGTGTCTATGTACTTTTACACTTGTTAATTGTAACTTATCTTTTATCATAATTTATTTTATATATATATAAATATATGTAGTCTAAAAACTAAAAAACTTTTCTTCAGGAGCTAATGCAGCTCCACATAAATCTTTATCTTTCCCAAATTCACACCAATCACAAAGTTTATCTATATTTTTATTAAATTCTTTATCTACAGGGTTACCTTCGGCGGTATAACATTCACGAATAAACCCAGTAAAATCTTCTTTAGCTCTTTTTAATCTTAATCTATTATCTGTTGGTTTAAAATTTTGTACACGGTATGCTTGATGGGGTGACATTAAATTTTCATCATCAAATGATAATACTTTACGTTTTACAATATAAAATTCTACATTTATTTTATTTAGTGGTACTTTAAATAATTCAGAATAATATTGTTTATATAAATAAAGTTGTTGGGATTTAGTTTCATCACCTTTTTGCCATTTTGACCATCCTTTAGTTGAAGTTTTTATATCAAATATAGTATATTCTTCTGATCGTTTATTGTATATAATTAAATCTACATAACCCATATACTTAATATTTGGACGTTCCTTAATTGGTTGTAAAATTAAAGGTACTTCAATTCCTTTTAATTTATGCTTACGTTTAGAAAAATAATTTTTTCTACCACGTTTATGTTTTTTAAACCAATCTAAAATAGCTTCACCATCTAAATAAAATTCTTGCAACTGTTCTGAGGTAGCAAAGTGTCCATGTTTTTTCTTGTATTTAGCATATTCTTTAATCATTTTATCTTTAAAGAATTTATTTAAATTAAATTCATCAGCAACTTTAGCTGATTGGTCAAACATAGTTTGTAAATAATGTTGTATTGCTTCATGCATAGCAGTTCCAAAAACAAAATGCATGTTTGGCTTAATGTCTCTATAACCCTTTACATATTGCAAATACCACTTATGAGGACAAGACTTAAAAGTAGAGTATTGCGAGAATGATACAACCTTATCTTTAGCGTAATTTATCTCCAATTTCTGCTTTTAATCTTTCAACATACAATGTAGCATCCATTAATTCTTCCTGTAAATGGTTAAGCCATTCTTGTAAATTTAAATCTTTACGCTCTAAAGTAGTGTTATATTTTTTAATACCACCTTGTGAACGTGCTTCAAACTTAGCTTTAACTATTTGGACATAGCTATCTTTTTTAGGCTCATCTATTGTAACTTCTATATCTCCAGGATATATTGTTTTTGAATTAATAGTAGAATCAGTTTTCCAATATAAATCATATTCTTCATTTTCGTAATACTTTGTTACTGAATCGCTCATTAAAGTAAATTCTTATGTGGTTTGAAATATTTATCTAAAGCTTCTAATTTATCATCAGCATCAACTAACATCGATAGTGCTTCAGTTGCATTTTTATAGAAATCTTCTGTGCTATGGTCTCCAATTCCAGCAGGATGATTACCTAATAAATCAAGTGATAACATAGCTTTAGCTTTTTCAGATTCAGCTTCTGCTTTTAGCATTTTATATAATTCTATTTTCATTTTAAAAGTTTTTTAATTTGTTTTTCATCTATACCTCTTTTTCGAAGCACACTCGTATATAGTCCTTTTTTTACTAAATGTTGACTATCTTTTACTTCACGTTTACTAATATTAAATTCGTCTGCTAGTATAGTAGCTAATAAATCATTCATTTTATCTTTTTTAGGTTTAATATATCTAAAAAATGCCTTCTTTTTAGGTATTGTTTTGCAGTAAAAATTGTAAAGGTTTATATTCGATAATGGGTATTTTTGAACTAGATTAACTATATCAATATAATCTTCTTTCATCGATATAAAACGATTTATCATATATCTATTAAAAGATTCCTGGTCTTTCTCTGTAAATGAAGACCAGGGAGTTTTATTATAACTGATTTCGTTAAGCCAATCAAATATTGTCACTATAAAATCTCTTCTCTTAACTCTTTAGGGATAGTATCTTCTAAAATATCTCCTGTTTCGGCATCATAAAATATTGGAATTGGTACAATAGCATCTTCACTAGTACCAGTTACAAACTTAGATACTTTACGTAGTATCATTCCTTGTTGCCAAATTTTACCTCCTGAAGGAGTATTAATAGCTGTTGTTTTAGATAAATCTAAGTTCATCTGTGGTGGTTGTTGTTGCATTTAAAAAGGTTTTATTAAGTTAGCGATACATCCCATAAATGTAATTTCTTTATCAGGAGCCATAACAGACTGATATTGTGATTCGGCAATAATAATTGTACCTAACACTGGGTTGTGGAATGAATCTAGGTTTTCAAATAAGGCTCTATATAATTCATTGTAATCTCTAATATTTGAATCAGCAACTAATTGTCGTATTTGATTAAATGCTTTATCATCATTAGATTTAATTAGATCAATAATTTGATCTGTATATTGTTTTTGATTAACAATATCTTTATTTAATTGTAAAAAAGTACCTGCAAGATCGTATACAATGCAAGATTGTAATAGATTTAATGTTTTACGAATATCAGGATATGTTTTGTTTACAATTTCTACAATATCTGCAGGTGCATTATTACATGCTTCTTTATGTAATATTTCTTGACAACGCTTAGCTACTTCTGATTTAGAAGGAGGTAATACTTCAAATACTGATGTTCTAGATTGTATAGGATCAATTACACGTTCAATATAATTACAAGTAAATACAAAACGCGTTGTTTTAGAAAATGTTTCAATTACGTTACGTAATGCTGCTTGTGCGTTGATTGTTAAGAAATCAGCTTCATCCATTATAACCACTTTTAAAGCGCGGAATGTCGCGGCAGATGCAAAAGACTTTACCTTTTCTCTAATTGTTTCTATACCGTTTTCATCTGAACAATTAATATAGATTGAATCACAATCTAAGTTAGCTACAATTAATTTAGCGGCAGTAGTTTTACCTGTACCAGCAGGCCCATATAATAAAATATGGGGAATATCTTGTTGTTTGATCCATTGATCTAAACTTGCTTTAAATACTTCATTTCCAATATAATCCTTAGGATCAGTTGGTCGAAAACGTTCTGTAAATAATGTATGTTCTTTCAGCATGTAACCTTAATTTGTATTAATATATGAAAATAAAATAGGGGAGCAAAGCTCCCCTATAATAAATTTTTATAAATTTTCGTATTCTTTAATGAATTCGATCCACCATAAGATAAATTTAGATTCCTTTGCCGCATTCCATGCTGCTGTCATTTCAGTAACTAATGTTTTAAAATTAATTACATTTGTGTCAGTAGAATTATCATAAAATGTAGTTGCTGATGCAGTCATTGATACAGTACCTGTTTTAATTGCATTATTAAAAATCCAATTTGATTCAGCTGTTATCAATCCTTTTAGCGTAGCAGGGGTAATACTTGCAGAGGTTAATCCTATAGATACAGAATCAATAGCAGTATTTAGTTTTGCATCCGAAATAGTTGCTGCAACCATAGTATCTAATTTGTCCCTAATAGATTTAAAATCTTGTAAAATTAAAACATCTGCTAAAGCAGCATCTATTGATGCTTGTAAAGTAATTGCTGAAGTTGTTAAACTAGCAACTTGAGATGATAAAGTTGTGATTTGAGAATTTAAGTCTGTTGTTGATGATGCATTAGTTGAAATAGTAGTATTTAAAGTTACTATTTGTGCATCCAATGTTGTAATCTGAGTATTCAGACTGTCTATTGACGTAGTCAATGTTGAGATTTCTGCTAACTGATCATCATTAGTAATTCCTAATGCTGTAGCGGCAGTGTTTAAATCATCAATTTGTGTTGTTAATGAAGTAGTTTGAGATAACAACTCGTTTTTTGAAATCGTAAGTCCATTTATCTGTTCTTGATATTGACTTCTAATTTCGCCTACTTCTTCAGGTGAGAACCAATCTTGTTTCTCACAACCTACACTCATTCCAATGAGCATAAGTGAAACTAATAATAGTTTTTTCATAATTATAATTACTTTTATTTAAAAGTAGAAAAGGAAAGGGGATTCGAACCCCTAACCTTTTTTATTATTAATAAATAATAAATATTATTTACTTTCTGCTACTGAAGCTTTACGATAATCTGTAACTAGCTTTTTAATTGAGCCAATTGCTTTTCTAGCACGTTGTTGAGATGCTTTTGTTGTTCCTGCATTCTCGGCTGTGAACGTTTGATATAATGTATCAATTTGTTCAAAAATTTCTTGTTTTGTCATTTTTTTATTTTTATTTATTAATTATTAATTTTACATAAATCCATTAGGATCCCATTGTTGTTCTACGTGAGGTTGTTCATCTTTACGACGTTCTTCTACTACAGCAGCATCAGTAGTTAAAATTGTCCCTGCTACTGAGGCAGCGTTTTGGATAGCAGCTTTAACTACTTTTAATGGATCAATAATACCAACTTTTTTAAAGTCTAAAGTTGTTAAATCTTTATAATTTAATCCAGTCCATAAATCATTTCCTGAATCAATTAGTTTAGAAGAAGCATAGCGAATATCATTAATATCGTGTCCAGCATTAGTAAGAATTTTTGTAAAAGGTTCTATTATTGCTTTTCTAACAATACGACGTCCTATCGCTTGATCATCATTACCAGCAATTTCAATAGATCCAGCGGCATATAATAAAGAAGTTCCACCTCCAATTATAATACCTTCATCAATTGCTGCTAATGAAGCATAAAGAGCATCAACCATTCGATCTTTTTTTTCTTTTATCTCAACTTCACTATTACCTCCTACATTAATAATAGAAACTCCTCCTATAAGTTTACCTAAACGTTCTTGTAGTTTTTCCTTTTCAAATACGGATTTGGCATTTTCAATGAGGGTTTTAATTTCTTCAGCTCTTTTTTCTACTTCGTTAGAATCACCTCTACCATCCACTATAGTAGTTTTTTCTTTAGTAATAGTAACAGTACGAGTCTCTCCCAATAATGGTTGTATTAACCCAGGTGCCATTTTTTCTAACCTATGACCTTTATCTTTAGAAATAACAGTACCTCCTGTTATAGTAGCTAAATCTTCTAAGGCCATAATTCTTCGTTCTCCAAAATCAGGAGATTTGATAGCACATACGTTAACAATCCCTCTCATTTTATTTACAATAAGGGTTGCTAATGCTTCTCCTACCACGTGTTCTGCAATTATTAAAAGAGGTTTATTTTCGGTATTAGCAATTTGTAATAAATTGACAAGTTCGTTACCTTTACCAATAACCCCATTATATATAAAAACAAGAGGATTATTTAAAGTAGCAGACATTGTGTTATTATCAGTAACAAAATAAGGAGAAAGGTATCCTCTAACTAGTTCCATTCCCTCAACAACTTCTAAATATGTTTCTCCAGTTTTTGATTCCTCAATAGTACAAATACCTTCTTTACCTACTTTATCTAGAGCCTGTAAGATTAATTCCCCACATTCTTCATCATTATTAGCAGAGATAGTGGCTACTTCTTTAATTTGAGCATCATCAGTAATTTCAGTAGACATTTCCTTAAGTCTAGATACTACTGTCGATACAGCATCATCTATACCTTTTTTAATTTCTACGGCATTAGAACCATCTTTAATTTGTTTAATACCTTCTTCTAGGATAGAAGTAGCTAAAACACAACTTGTAGTAGTCCCATCTCCTACTTCATTTCCACATTTTACAGATACTTTTTTAACAAGTTCTACTCCAATAGATTCTACTTGATCATCTAATTCTTTAAAGTTTTTAGCTACTGTAACTCCATCTTTAGTAATTTTTGTTGGTCTGCCTCCTGATCTTTTGATCATTACAGTTCTACCAGCTGGTCCTAAAGTTGAAGCAACAGCTTCATTTAATTGTTTAACTCCACTTAAAAGTCTGTCTTTTAAGTTAGTTCCGAATGATGTAAATGTTTTTTCCATGTTTATTTTTTTAATTTTGCTTGTATATTACTAAAAGGAATAACCCATAATTCTTCTCCTTCAAGATTAATTATATTTCCCCCCATTGAAGGAACATATACTATATCTCCTATTTCTAAATTACATTTTACAACATTATCCGTATTATAGTTATATAGATCTGAGGTGTTAATTACTTCTGCAAGTTTATAATTTTCATTCATGTTAGGAAGAGCAATGTTTCCATACATATTATCTTGTTCTTCTATTGGGCGCATAATAACATGCCCCTGTAAAGGGATTAATTCACTCATTTTTTATTAAATTTTAATTTATTAATTTTATTTCCTTGGTTAGTTGTTAATTTAAATTTATCTTGTCGTTTGTACCTACGCATAGGAGATTGTCCACGTGATTTACTCATTTTAAAATAGCTTCTTTAAGTTTTAAGTGTGTCTTTTCAAATTTCTCAGCATATTCAGTTAAACTATATGTTCGATCTTCGAGCATTTGGTGTTTTGCTATTGCTAATATTGCCTGTGGTAATGTAGTAAAAAAACCTACTGTTTTAGTTTTTATAGTATCAATTACGTTAAAGCTATATTCATCA
>Ga0209535_1001064_pt1 | contig 18862 bp, 31 predicted proteins | sample LinPmetageLP28_FD_184041 | JGI IMG/M metagenome (GOLD analysis project Ga0209535, IMG submission 184041) | Marine viral communities from the Pacific Ocean - LP-28 (SPAdes) (version 2) | ecosystem: Environmental > Aquatic > Marine > Oceanic | place: Pacific Ocean | collected 2009-08-22
CAACAACATCATCATGTGTATTAAACCAACCACTATAAACGCATATGTCACCACTTACAAAAAACTTGCCATCTACAATATCCCATTCGCAATAAAAATTATCTCCTAGAATAGTTGCATCTGGTATTGCATGTTCTTGGTAATGTGCAACATCGTCCATATTACGAAATACAGTGTTAATAGCAGTAGGGCCTACTTCGCTCATACCCCAATTAGCCATAAATGTAGCACCTTGTTTTACAAATGTTTCAATGATATTCCAATCAACTGGATCACTTCCTACAGTAACCCAAATATTACTTAGATCTAGTTTCCAAAAATTCTTAGTTCCCATTAATGCACGACAATGTGCAGGTGTTAAATGTGTATGTGTATAGTCATTAATTTTACTATTGAATGTATAAGCATTAAATGGCTCAACATCAATATGAGCACCTACTGTATAACCAGGCAATGTTTGGGCTAATAATCCACCTGCATGTTCCATTTTACAAACAGTGTATATTCTACTATCGCTAGTTATATTTTGGCATTCAACAGCAACTTTATTTGCCGCTGTTATTTTATTAATACTTTGATCTATTTTTTTAGGCTCACCAGTAGTTCCACTACTAAGTATTACACCGCCTTTGAATACCCAATCAGTTAGTTTAAGATCCATTTCTTACCCCTTCATAGTTCTTTATGTCTAATAGCCATACATTTTGGTTGACATTAAATATCTCTTCTTTACCTAAACAACATACAATATCATATCTTTCTAGTGTTAAAAAAGTTTTATTAACTTTTTGCATTCTGCCACTTTGATCAGTATCTGTATTTGTTGTTATATATAAAAATGGATTTTCAGATTTTGAATGACCTTTAGCCCATTCAATTTGATACGGTAACTGACTATGAAAGCAATAACTTTGCATATGATATCTGTTTAATCCACATGGCCTACTTTCAAGTTGAGCACCACGGAATAATACACGCCAACCATCTTTAAATGGATGTATTCCACTAAGACTAATAATTTCATCTTCACTGTCATGTGTTGCAAACCACATGCCACCCTCTTCTAAACACCACTCAAACTTCATAGCTTTAAGCGAGTTATTATTTTTATATCCTAAACTATCACATTGTGTTAAAAAATTCATTAACTGTGGAGTTGGACTGGTTAACTTGGTTGTATATATCATGTTTATATTATATAATAAGGTTGACAATTTGTCAAGATCTACTTATAATAAATAAAGTAGTAATCATATTTATACACGGAGAAACAATGGCAATTTTAGAACTTGAAGTTTTAAAGGTTCAGCACTATACTGACGACCTCTTTCATTTTACAGTAGCACGTGATCCTGGATTAAGATTCAGAGATGGCGAATTTGTAATGATTGGATTAAATAACTGGTCAGAAAAACTACAAAAGAATAAACCAATAATGAGGGCATATAGTGTAGCAAGCCCTAACCATCAAGAAACAATAGAATTTTATAGTATTAAAGTTCAAGAAGGACCTTTAACTAGTAAACTACAACACGTAGTTCCAGGAGATAAAATATTAGTAAATGACAAAGCAGTAGGCACATTAGTTAATACAAATATAAAACCAGGGCGTAATTTATATTTACTAGCAACAGGAACAGGTGTGGCACCGTTTTTGTCAATAGCACGTGGAGTAGACACATATGAATATTATGAAAATGTAATATTAGTATGGGGTGCAAGAACAGTTGCAGAACTTCCATTTGATGCAATGTTTAGAAACTTAAACGAAGATGAAATATACCAACATGTAACTGAAGGCAAGTTTAAATTTTATCCAACAGTAACAAGACAACTTTATGAAAACGAAGGTCGTGTAACTGATGCAATGTATGAAGGTAAAGTGCAAGAAAAACTAGACTTACCAGAATTAGATCCAGAACAAGATAGAGTTATGATATGTGGAAGTATTCCAATGAATAATGAGCTAGTAAAATGGCTAGAAGGTAAAGGATTTGAAGAAGGCAATAATAAAACACCTGGAACTTATGTAGTAGAGAGAGCATTCGTAGAACAATGAGTTACCAAGAGCTAATTAAAACACACAGAGATACTATTATAAAAAACTTTGAACCCGCACGGTGCGAAGAAAATGTGTTTAGCGAAAAAGAACTACATGATTTAACTTTGTATCAGTTTCAAAATGCAGATGATTTACGCTGGACAGACTCAAGTAGTAACATACAACCTATATTAAATGTTACACGTTTGTTTGAAGACTTTTCATGGTTACAAGACAAATTTGAATCAATACTAAAACATAACTTTAGTCAATATCATACAGGTAACTATTATATTACTACTCAACTACATGATGCACATGTAGACCTAATGACAGAATCAGAAACAAAATTTGACTGGGCAGAGAATTTAATTCCCTATAAAAGTTGTGTAATACCGTTAGGCATTACAGCAGGTGCAGAAGCCCATACAGCATTTTTTAAACAAAGACATATTGGCACAAGTGTAACATTTGATCGTGTTGGGCAAAGTTCACAAGATAAAAGTATGTATGAGATTTCACGTGAATATCCAAAGTTAGAAACACTAAATATTCCAACATTAGAAAACACAGATTATATATTCCCACACATAAACGAAGGTAATATATGTGACTTTGATTTAGAAGCGGTGTTTCCATTTCAACCAGGTAATGCATTAGTATTTGATGCATGCCAGTTACATGCAAGTTGTGTAACACGTAAACGTCCAAATTTTAACTCTTTAAAAACAGGAATCAATATACAATTTTATATTGAGGCATAAATATTAACATAGGGTAAAACGAACTTGGCCCGGGTAGAGATTCATTGCTTGCATGTCAACACCCTCTGGAATATAGCTATCGGAAAGTTTTACCCTAATTAATTAACAAGGAAAAAAAGCATGCACACATTATATTTGGTAGTGAGCCAAAGTTGTATCAACCAAATGGAAATACCATATCTACTAAACAATAGTCCTGATTTACATGGAACAAGCGGCCCAGGACAACATTGGGCAGGTTATGAACTAGACGGCAAAGAAGTAGATCATGAAGCAGGTCCGCTAGGTAAAATACGAGTGCATGATGATTACTGGAATTTAGACGACGAAGATAAAAAATGGTATAACTTTGATGTTCGTAATGAAATGCATATTTCAGAAGAGCAACTAAACGGGTTACTTAATATAAGCAACAAATATTCAATTGCATTATTGTTACATGCTCAAAACTTTGACGATGTTTGGAGATGGAGTAGAACACAGAATGTTATTATAGTAAATCCAATTATTAGCCAATGGAGTGAGGCAGTGCAAACATGGGCAGCCAGAGAGTATAACTATCTAATGGAAGATGATAAAAATGCTAATTATAGTGGGTATGATCATGTTTGGCCAGGAACGCAAGAAGTTGCAGAAATGTTTGTAGAACGTATGAAATATGACAGTGTAATAGCAAGCCGTGACACAGATAGATTTATAAAACAACCACAATGGATGCAAGCACCAGAAATTTATACATTATGGGAAAGCGTTGGAATAGAAGCACCATCACGAGAATGGATAGACGCATATATCAAAGATTATAATGAACATCAAGAATATGATATAGATAAAGTAAATGAATTAAAGGACGCATATGACACAATTAGATAATTTTTTACCGTTTAAAGAAACAATCAAACTTTATGTTTTTAAAAAAGAAAACGCAGTTCAGCTTAGTTTTCGTTTTTCAGATAACGCAGTGTTTACTGATAGATTAAGTATTCCAGACATGCATATCATTTGCAATGAATGGGACAATGGCGGTGTAAATGGAATTGAAACATGGATGGGAAAAGTGTTCTGGGAGAAGCGTAATTGTGGGCCAAGACCAGATTGTGAACCTGCTAATTTTGTAGCAATACAATTTAGTAAATGGAACTTTAGGTTAACAATAGAAGAAATGAATAACGTAGTAAAGGAGTTCAATGAGCAGTTAAATGGTGCTAATCATTGGGATTAAGATAAATAGCATTATGGACATATATAAAAAAGATAAAGTTGTAAGCGTAGCACTTTCAATAGCATTAGTATTATTGGTTGCCTGTCTATCTTGCATGGTTTATTCATATGTTAAATTACAGCAATCACATCCATTAGAAAACCTACGTGGCGCAATACTACAACCAGTTTATGATGGAGATCCAGTTTTAGAGTTTCAAGGCACTTACGATAGATATGTAAAATGTAATATGACTGGATTTGATGTTCATTTATACAATGAAGACACAGCTGATATCATTACATTAACACCAGTTCATTTAGCAAAACCAGTTCCAGTAATACCAGAACCAGCACAAAATATAAAAACACAATTTGCACTATTCATGCCAAAAACAATCTATCCAGGAACATGGAAACCATCATTTACAGGGTTCTATATATGCCAATTAGGTATATTTGTAGATCAAAAGGTTCAAAAAGTTGAACCAGAAGCCTTTGTAATCAAAGGAAAAGATACCAAAAAACAATAGGTTGACAAAACCAAGACTTCTTGTTATAATACATACTAGTTTATTATAATAAAGGAGAATTATGTTTCTAGGTAAAAGACAAAAAACAAGATTACATGAAAAATTATTTGCTGATTGGCAAATAAAAATCAAAAGACAATCACCTCATTTAACTAAACAATCGGTAAATTTATTAGCCGAATGGGCAGCAGAAGCTCAAATAACAAATTTGGAGAGCTATGACAAACTCACAGACGCAACTTCAACCTAAAGACACATGTAGTATATGCGACAGTCCTTATGACGAGGATGCAGGTGGCATACAAGGATATTTTGGTATAATGCCAGTTACATTTTGTGAATGGTGTTATTCAAGTATGTATGATATGATTTCACAAGATGTGCTAGATAGCCAAGAACCAGAACCTTGTGGAATGAGTCGTAAATAAAAGATTACAACAAAATAAATAGTTGTATGATATATCCACAAATAAGTGCTATTCAGTTTGACCTAAACGTTATATGTAACTCCTATTGTCCTGGTTGTCATAGATATACTATTGTAGATGATGAAATGTATCTCAATCCGTTTTTACCTTTTAATACAAGTGTAAGTTTAGATATTGTAGAACGTGTAATGGAAAATCAAAGATTGGTTGATGCTGTTGCAATAGACATGATAGGACTAGTAGGTGAACCAATTGCACATCAGGAATTCTTAGATATAGTTGATATTATATATAAACACAAACCTAATGCATGTATACACATTCATACAAACGGCGGATTACGTTCAACTGAATTTTTTCAGAAACTTGCACACAAACTAAATGAAAATTCATGGATTAGCTTTTCAGTAGATGGATTAGAGGATACAAATAATAGATATCGTATAGGAGTAAATTGGAATAAAATAGTTGAGAACACAAAAGCGTTTTGTGATGCAGGTGGAAATGCAATATGGAGAACTATAATATTTCCGTGGAATAAACACCAATTAAAAAGTATTGAGCAACTTGCAAAGTCTTTTGGTGTAAAAAAATTTAAAACAGAGAAAAACAGAGACGAAAATACACTATGGATGGATAAATGGGTTAAAGCCGCTGAAAACTTTCATACAAAAACAATAGCACCTATAGGGCACAATAATGCTATGCAATCTACCCAATTTAATCATATAAAAAATAGATGTTTTGACGATGAAGCAATTTATGTAAATTACGAAGGTAAAGTATTGCCATGTTGTATGTTTAATGGTTCGTTAACAGATACAGCATATAAAGACGAAATGATACCATATATTAATGAAACCAATGAAAATTGGAACAGTTTAGAGCATAATACATTAGAAAATGTAATGAATAATAGGTGGTGGCACAAGCTATATGGCCACTTAGATACTACACCATGCACAGTTTGTATCCATGCATGCGATACTGTAAAATAAATTAAAATAAAAGGTTGACAATACCAAGACTTCTTGCTATAATGTATACATAAGCTAATAAAACAGGAGTTGAAAATGCAAAACGAAATAAACACACTATTACAAGCAATCAAAACAGACTACATTAGATGGACTACTAAAGGTGGTAAAGAAGAACTAACTGGTTACTTTAAAGAAACTGTTGATAAGTTTGATGATAGTTTTACAGTTAAAGTTGGTAAAAAATATACAAAGATTATCAGAGATGGTGGTGTTTGGGGTTTTATTGCTAATGATGATTTTGTAACATCAAATGGTAAATCATTTACAAAAGGTGATATACTTAAAGCTGCTGGTTGGCAGGCACCTGCACTAAACAGTGCAAGAGGTAACATTTTTGATGATAATTATTCAGTTGCGTGGACTGGTCCACATTATTTAAAATAGAAAGGAACAATATGTCAAAAACAATGCAATGGGCGTGGGATAAAGCAGAAACTAAATTAGAAGATACTGTTGATAAATTGAGATGTGGTTTTATTACTCAAAGTCAAGCAGTAAAAGAAATACAAGATGCTGATGAAAATTGGGCATTAATGGGGTTTGATACAGTAGATGATGTAATTGATTACATGACCGATGAAGTAAAATAAGGAGAATACTATTGGCTAAATTTACACAACGATTTCTTAAACCAACGTTGTTTAAACCAAAAGGTTCTGTGTTTGAAGGCTTGATATGGAAACAGCCTAATTCAAAAGGCACAGACACATATGATGTTACCTGCACAGACAAAGGTTTTACCTGTGATTGTCCAGGCTTTACATTCCGTGGCAAGTGTAAGCACAGTCTAGAAGTGCTAACAAGAGTAGAAATAGCATTAGACGATAAACATCCACAATATAGATGGGAGTTTGCACAATGAAGACTGCATATCTATTTGATGTTGATGGAACGCTAACACCAAGTCGTAAACGAATGGACGAAAAATTTAATAGATTTTTCTATGACTTTTGCACAAATAATAATGTATACATAGTTACAGGAAGTGACCAAGATAAAACAGTTGAGCAAGTAGGTAATATTATCTATAGTGGTGCTAAACGAGTATACAATTGCAGTGGCAATGATATATACGAAAACTTTGAAAATATATATACTAATAAATGGACTTTACCAGAAGAGCCTTGGAAGTATTTAGAAAATAGATTAAATCACAGTGGATTTGGGCAACGAGCAGGATTACACTTTGAAGAACGTCCTGGTATGTTAAATTTTAGTATTGTTGGCAGAAAGGCTACAGAAGATCAACGCAAAGACTATATTCTATATGATACATATCATAAAGAACGTGAAAACATATCAGCAGAGTTTAATACACACTTTGGAGATAAACATAATATCATGTCAACTGTAGCAGGAGAAACTGGCTTAGATATAACACAAAAAAACTGTGGTAAAGCACAAATACTCAAAGATTTTACAGAATACGAAGAAATAATTTTCTTTGGTGATAAAACTATGAAAGGCGGCAATGATCATGACATTGCAGAAGCATTGATAGGTATGGGACATACTGTATTTGCAGTAAAAGAATGGCAAGACACATATCGCATTTTAACACAAATGTATGAACCCCATAAGATCTGATAAAAAATGGACATGGATGCCCAAACGTATGAGCAGTGGAAAAGTAGTTTTTTGCTCATATTATTACTATGAAGAATTCCTAAGAACAGCAGACCCAAGACACAATTGGGTTCACAGATATGAGTATTCCAAACGAGAATATTTCTTAAAAAAACTTTCAGAAAAATAACAAGCCCTTGTTTTGCAAGGGTTTTTTATTGGCGATTCCGGTTGACAACCAAGACATCTTAGTGTATATTAGTAGTATAAGTTAACTAAAAAGGAATACACTATGATAAATGCAATACTAGAATCAACAATGAGATCAGCAATTGATTTAGATGAGAACAAAAATGATGACGGTTCAATAAACTGGAACTTTGTTGATGCAGATGCATATATGGATGTGCATAATTTGTATCGTAGTGATAATGATTTTTACGAAGCATTCAATGACATTGCTGATAAAATTGAATCAGCAAATGCAGTTGAAAGCAAAGAACAGTTAGAACTTGATTTATTGCAAAAGTATCCAAATGCAGTAGAACAATTGGAAGTATTGAAAAAAGATTACTTAGGACAATAATTATGATGATAACAAGTGCAAAGATGTTTGCAACAGCGGCTCATGCCGCAGTAGGGCAAAAACGTAAATATTCAGGTGATGATTATATTATTCACCCAGGGCGAGTTGCGGCTATTGTAGAAAAGCATGGCGGAACAGATGAAATGATTGCCGCTGCATGGTTGCACGATACAGTCGAAGATACTGATGTTACACCTGAGCTTATCACAGAAATGTTTGGTGATGATGTTGCGGCTATTGTAGAAGGTCTTACTGATGTTAGTTTGCCTAGTGATGGTAACAGAGCAAAACGTAAGTCAATTGACCGTATGCACAGTGCAAGTGCTTCAACTGAATCACAGTTTGTAAAGTGTGCAGATATTATTGACAACAGTTGGGATATTGCTGACAACGATCTTAGTTTTGCAAAAGTATACAAATCAGAAGTATTTCTTTTGTTGCATGCAATGACAAAAGTCAAGCATACCGAAATTTGGGAACAAGCAATGAAAAGCGTAGAGTTAATGCCTTAATTGGCATTAACTAAATACTGTTATGCTTTATAAAGAAATTGATACTGTTGAATTTGATCTCAATACAGTATGTAACAGTTATTGTCCTCCTTGCCATAGATATACAATTCAAGACGGTGAGCTATTTCATAACCCATATGTAAAACTAGGTGTTAATTTAGAATTAGATGTAATTGAGAAAGTATTCTGTAATGAACGTTTAGCAGATGATTGTTTTGTTGATCTAGTAGGACTTGTAGGTGAACCAATTGCACATCCAAAGTTTATGGAAATAGTAGATATTATTTACAAACATAGACCAAACGCAGCAATTAATTTACATACAAATGGTGGATTACGAACTGAAAAAATGTTTTATGACTTAGGTAAAAAGTTTAACAAACACAGTTGGATTAAATTTTCATTAGATGGACTAGAAGATACAAACGGTATATATCGTATTGGAGTAGATTACCATAAAGTGGTAGCAAACATGCGAGCATTCATAGATGGTGGCGGACGAGCAATATGGAAGTTTGTTACATTTGAATGGAATAAACATCAAGTAGAAGAAGCAAAAGCGTTATCAGAAGAATATGGCTGTTCTAAATTCCAACAAGATTGGGACGTTAATTCTATGGGTATAAATGAATTTATGAAAGCAGCTAACACAAAAATTAATTATAAGGTTCATGCTACCAAAGGTGATAATAGATTTCCTAATTTACCTGATAGAACATCTTATAAGATTGTAGATAGATGTTTTACATATAAAAAGATATATGTAAATGCACATGGTTATGTTATTCCATGTTGTATGTTTAATGGTGCAATGACATATGATTCTATGCGTAATCAAACACTAAATTTTATTAAAGAAGATAGAGCTGAATATTGGAATAGTTTATATCATAACGATTTAGAAACTATAATGAGTGATACATGGTGGCAAAAATTAAACGATAGTTTTAATGGTAATGCATGTGATATATGTATTGAACAATGTGGCAAGAATAACATTCCAAAAAACGAACGCTATTTTGATTGACTTTAGGCGTTAAATAGTGTATTATATAACTAATAAACAATAAGGAAATAACTATGATATTAGAACTAATTAAAGATCCAATAGTATGGGGTATGACAATATTTGTTTTATTGTGTGCATGGCATAATTTTAAAGCAGGACACAAGCAAGGTCTGTTAGAAGGTGTTGATGTAACTTTAGCAATGCTTAGTCAACAAAATCTTATTGAACTAGAGCATGGCAAAGATGGAGAAGTAATTATAAATGCAAAAGATGGAACCAGTAAAATGTTGGTAGAAAATCCAGACAATGTATAGTAAGCAAGAATTATTAGATAAGCAAGATAAGGCCGAACTTGCATTAGAAAAATCACAGGCACTAGAAACAACATTTGCAGATAGATTTGATATGGCAAAGTCTTTGTTTGCAGTATTAGATAAACAAAAGTTTATTGACTGTAATGATATTGATCCAACTGATCCATATAAAATTGAACCATGGAAAGACGAAGATGTTCCAGAAAAAAGTTTTGCATCTAAACACGAAGGACCAGTATTTGGATTTGACGTTGATACTATGGTTGGACCAGAAAGCTGGTATAACGAACAAAGTGGAGTAGATGATTATGTGTTGCGTAGAAAATGTTACATATATGATTGGACCGCAGAAAAACTAAAAGAAGATTTTCCAGAACTAACATACTTCACAGACTTACATAAAGAATTTGTTCCGGTATTGCAACATTATTATAATGAATGCTTTGAAGATCAACATGCAGATGTTTCCAAAAGATTACATAAACTTATGGTTATTGAATATTCACATCCTACTGCAAATGCAGGTAATATTATAGATCATAAAAAACATAATACAGAACGTTTTGGCGATATACATTGTGACGAAACACTAGGTGGATTACACTTAGGAGAAAACGTAGTAGAGTTTTATATTGAAAATCATTTAACAAATGAACGTAAAAGTGTAGATGGATTATCCAATAATAACACACTTTGGTTCTTTGGTGAATTTAGTGAACGTAGCGGTTGGCAACCAAGTATGCACGGTATGGCTCATAATAAAAACGATAATACTTGGAAACGATACAGTATAATTTTTGACTTACAAGCAAGATACAAGGAAAATTAAAATGTTTAATGTTATGTATATTCCACGTGTAGAAAATGAAGTTATAGTTGCAACATTTGATACGCAGGCTGACGCTGAATCTCACATGGAAAAAATTAAAGTGGAACGCCCAAAAGCATATCCACATCATTATATAAAAAAAGGAGAGTAGCAATGGCATTGGTACCAATGGTGGTCGAGCAGACCGGACGAGGAGAACGCAGTTATGATATTTACAGTAGATTATTAAAAGATCGTATTGTAATGTTAACTGGAGAAGTAAACGACATGACAGCAAATTTAGTTGTTGCACAAATGTTGTTTTTAGAATCACAAAATAGTAGTGAAGATATTAACTTTTATATAAACAGCCCAGGTGGCGGAGTAACAGCCGGACTTGGAATTTATGATACAATGCAATTTATTAAATCTCCTATAAGCACAATTGTAATGGGCCAAGCATGTAGCATGGGTAGTTTCCTTGCACAAGCAGGTGAACCAGGTAAACGTCTTGTATTACCAAATTCACGCACAATGATTCACCAACCAAGTGGCGGAGCAGGTGGACAAGCTACTGATATGGAAATTCAAGTAAAAGAAATTCTTAAAATAAAAAAGAACCTAACAGAAATTTATGTTACACATAATAGCGTAGGCAAAACATATGAAGAATTATCTGCAGCTATGGAACGTGATAATTTTATGTCAGCACAAGAGGCAGTAGACTTTGGACTAGCCGATAAAGTAGTCGTTAGAAAAGCATAATATAATGATAACTCTAGATTAGTATAAATACTAATATGAAAATACATGACATATTAGAAAGACTAATAGATGAAGGTCCAAATGATCCAGCCATATTTAAAGCAGTATTTCTTGCTGGCGGTCCAGGATCTGGTAAAAGTTATGTAGCAAGTAAAATCCTTTCAGGACTAGGTCTTAAGCCAGTTAACAGTGATGATATTTATGAATATATAGCTGATAAACAAGGTATTGATATAAGCGACCCAGATGAAGTTGCTAGTGACCAAGGACAAGAACTACGTGATCGTGCAAAAGAACTTACTGATAAAAGACAAAATATATACATAGATGGACGTATTGGTTTAATTATCGATGGCACTGGAAAAGATGTTCAAAAAGTAAAAGAGCAATCACTAAAGTTAAAAGAATTAGGTTACGAAACAATGATGCTATTTGTAAACACAAATCTAGACATTGCACAAGAACGTAACACACAAAGAAAGCGTATGGTTCCACCAGAAATGGTAGACGATATGTGGCGTAAAGTCCAAGAAAATCTTATGAAGTTTCAGCAAGTATTTGGTGCAAAAGACTTTCATGTTGTAGACAACAGTGGTGGATTAGAAGACCCAGAACGCAGAGAAAACTTTGACAACGTATACAAACGTGTTAGAGCATTTATTGGTTCTCCACCGAATAGTCATATTGCTAAAACATGGCTAGATTCTCAAAAAAGTAAAAATACCACTTAAATCACCCCAAAATATAGGTAAATATATAATAACGGCACAACTTTGTGTCACATAGATTGGTTAATAAAGATAGCAGATGTATACATATAAAGCAAAACTTATTCGAATAGTTGACGGTGATACTATCGATGCAGAAATAGATTTAGGATTTGATACAATAGTTCGTAAGAGAATTAGATTGTATGGAATTAATACTCCTGAAACTAGAACAAAAGACGCCGTTGAAAAAGAAAAAGGTTTTGCTGCAAAGCAACGCCTTACTGAACTTCTTAATGGTGAGTTTGTAGTAGAAACTATTTTGAATAAACGTGGCAAATACGGTAGAGTTTTAGGTGTATTATATACTAAGAATAATGATACAAAAGTAAACATAAATGAAACTTTAGTAGCAGAAGGCCACGCTGTTAAGTATCTTGGTTAATAGTTAGGATTTTATTATGATGAGAATTTTTGGTTATTGGACAATCTTTATCGCACTAGTCATTAGTGCAATAGCAGCCTACTATTCAATCATTGGACTAATTGCAATTTTTGCCGCAGCGGCAATTCCTGTTATTGTAATGGGAACAGCATTAGAAATTGGTAAAATCACATCAGCTATATGGCTACACTTAAAATGGAAAACCGGAAGATGGCTCATTAAAGGATACCTAGTATTTGCAGTTGCATTGCTTATGTTTATTACAAGTATGGGTATATTTGGATTCCTATCAAAAGCACACGTAGAGCAAAATGCGTCAATGCTAGAAGGCGAAGCACAACTAGAGCGTATTGTAATTGAAATTACACGTGCAGAAGGTGAAATTGATCGTTACGAAACTAAAATTGAAAAACTTTCTACAGCAGACACTAGCACAGATGATGGCATACAAGAAAAGATTAGAATAGCAGAAGAAAGCATTACAACTGTATACGATAGATTAAAAGACGACATTAAATTTACACAAGAATCATTAGCAACAGCAGTAGCTCCATATGAGAAGCAAGCCGAACAGGCAGATGCTACACTAGAAAAAATGAATACTTATGTTGAAGAAAATAACATAAGAGCATTACAAGGATTAGTAGGTGCTGCACAAGATGGAAGAATGGGATCTAAAACAGCCGATAAAGTTACAGAATTCCGTGACAAGACTGAAAAGAGTAGAATGATGGCGTTGTTTCAACTTGGAAAAATTAGAGAAGCATCACAAGGCGACATTGTTAAATTAAGAGAAGCAGCAGATAAGACAATAGCACAAACAAATGAACTTATTACTCGTTTGCGTGAGCAATTAGGAACAGCAACAGATACAGATGTTGAACCACAAATACAAGAATTACAAGCTAAAATTAAAGAGTTTGAAATAAATTTAGATACACTGTTTGAACAAAAGTATGCAATTGAAGCCACTAGTAGAGAACTAGAGGCAGACGTGGGTCCTGTAAAATATATTGCAGAACTAGTATATGGCGATGAAGCAGACAGAGATTCACTTGAAGATGCAGTTAGATGGGTAATACTATTACTTGTTATAGTATTTGATCCTCTTGCAATTGTATTAGTTATTTCAGGTATATCCCTAGTTGAAGAATACCCTAGAAAAAAGAGGATTCGCAATGAAAAAGATTCATATACTGAAAAGGAACCAACGCCCAAGTTGGTGGAGAAAGATGTTAAGAAGTCGACTAAAAATGTTAAGGAACCAAAAAGCCCAAAAGTAACCCCTGAACCAACACAGCCGAGTCCTGACGCAATAGAATTTAAAGGCGTAATATACGAACCTACACATTATGCATATAATCGTATCTTAGAACAAATAGAAGAAAATAATCGTCACCGTGTAATTACCGAGAGACAATCCTTGGTAAATAATATTGTAGACGAATTATATGATAATTCAAATGTTGAAGCAACAGATGATAAAGATATTGTTAAAAAGAAATTAGAACAAATGTTTGAAGAAGATATATCATTACAAGATGCAGATAAAAATACAATACAAGAAGTATTTAATACTATTATTAGGGACGTTAAGAAATAATAAATGACTTTAAACGACAATAGCAGTTATACGGTAACTGCACCTGATTTATTCCTATCTGAAAATGGAGTAAATGTTTTAATCACAAGCACAAACGATAAACTTATTCATAACATGAAATTGTTATTTGAAAAGTTCATCAGATCAAGCGTAGTATTCAATGTGCAACAAAAAGAGACTAAACCAGATAGTATGCCATGGATGTGGCATGTTAGTAGGACGTGTGAATATATGTTAGTTGATTTAGATACTTGTGCATGGGAAGATATTATGGCTGCAATATTAAAAACAACAGATGAAAATCATACTGTAATTTTTTATAGCGAAAAAAACGTCAGAAGAGAAGCACTTAAACTTATTAATGCAACAAGCAAATATATTATAATTAGAAATTTAGATGAATTAAATAAGTTTCTAGATATAGATACCCGTTACCCCGGCATGCCAGATGAATAATCCATACTGTAATTTTTGCGGTAAAGACAAGCATCAGACTAAAAAACTGTTAGCAGGCAATGATGGAACACATATCTGTGATGGATGTGTAGATCTTTGTCACGATATATTAATTAAAGAAAAAAGTAAAGAACTTAAAAAACCTACAATTATTACTAGGCTTAAACAGTCTACACCAACACAATTACATGAACACTTAAATAGATATGTCATTGGACAAGATCGTGCTAAAAAGACGCTTAGTGTAGCTGTATACAACCATTACAAGCGTATTATGAACACTACGCAAGTTAACCTACAAAAGAATAATGTCTTAATTGCAGGCCCTACAGGAACAGGAAAAACACTAATAGCACAGACACTTGCTAAGTTTTTAGATGTTCCTTTTGTAGTTACAGATGCAACTACTATTACCGAAAGCGGATATGCTGGTGATGACACAGAAGTGCTACTTGATAAGTTATTACAAGCAGCCGAATATGATGTTGAAAAAGCACAATTAGGTATTATATATGTAGACGAAATTGATAAAAAAGCAAAGCGTAACGATATGGTAACATTAAGTCGTGATGTAAGTGGCGAAGGTGTGCAACAAAGTCTATTAAAATTAATGGAAGGTGTTACAGTAAAAATTCCTAATAAACCAGGTGACGCTCCAGAAAAAGTAGACATAGATACAACTAATATATTGTTTATAGTTGGCGGTGCATTTATAGGATTAGAAGAACTTGTAAAACAACGCATTGGACAAAGTAAAATAGGCTTTAATGATGACAAGCAAGAACAACTAGATAATTGGGAATTACACCTACAAACACGTGATTTAGTGCAATATGGACTTATACCAGAATTTGTAGGAAGATTACCTAGTGTTAACGTTTTACATCAATTAACCAAGGAAGAATTAGTAAAAATCCTTACAGAACCACAAGATAGTATAATAGATCAAATAAAAGTGCTTTTTTCACTTGACAAAATAGAAATAGAGTTTAATATAAAAGCATTAGAAGATATTGCCAATATTGCAATAGAACAGGACCTCGGTGCTAGAGGTTTAAGAAAAATACTGGATTCGGCACTTGTTGAAACACAATACCAGTTACCACAATTAAGAGAAAGCGGAGTTACTAAAATTATTATAACAGATGAGACAATAACTAATGGACACTCACCATTAATGATAAAAGGGTAATATGAAGCAACATAGAATTCATAAAAATCCTGCACATCGAGTAATTGCAAATGATAGGATCAGAGCAACCGATGTTAGAGTAATAGCTAGAGATAGCGAATCAAAAGTAATGCCCTTAAATAGTGCATTACAACAAGCAAGGAACGAAGAGTTAGATTTAATACTTATAAATCCTAAAGTCGATCCTCCATTATGTAGAATAATGGAAATGAATAAGTTTTTGTATGAACAGAAACAAAAAGAAAAAGAAGCTAAAAAACGCCAACGTGAAAACGTAGTAGATCAAAAAGAGATACGAATGGGGCTTAACATAGATTTGCATGACTTACAAACCAAGGCAAATCGTGCTAAAAAGTTTTTAGAACAAAAAGCAAAAGTCACGGTGACTGTTGTTTTAAAAGGTCGCGAAAGGGGCCGACAAGACATGGCAAGAGATCTATTGAAAAACTTCGCAGAAATGCTAGAGGCTGAGTATGAAACGATAAATACTCAAAACAATAGAGTAATTGGACGTGTGAAATAGGTAACAAATGGGAAAATACAATAATAATCGTAATGACAGAGATTCAAGACATGGTGGTATGTATGTTGAAGTTAGAAACAACAACGTAGAACAAGCCATGAGAAAGCTAAAGAAAAAGCTAATGAATGATGGAATCATGCAGGAGTTACGTGAACGACAATACTTTACAAGTAATACAGAAAAAAGATTAAAGGCAGAGGCTGCGGCTCGTGCCAGACATCGAAAACGTATAGCTAAAGACAATCCAGAAAATAAGAAAAGGCTATACTAAAAAGAATTTATACACATGTTGTGTATGAATAGGCGAGACGCCGAAAGGGTCTCATAATTAACATCTTGCTTAAAAGGAGATAAAAGATGAAAACATTAACAACACTTGATCTAAATAAGATCACACCATATGCAGTTGGATTTGACAGAATTATTTCTGACATGTTTCAATATGCAGAAAATAACGTAGCAAGCACAGGCTACCCACCATATAACATTCGTAAAGAAGGTGACAAATTTCAAATTGAAATTGCACTAGCTGGAGTTACTAAAGAAGATTTAGATATCACAGCAGAAGGTGGAAAGCTAACAATCGCATACAATCCAGAAGAAGTAGAACCAACAGTTGAAGAAGCAATGACTGAATGGTTACACAAAGGTATTGCACAGCGTAAGTTCAAACGAGTTTGGACACTTGCAGATGATGTAGTTGTAAACGGCGCTAAAATGGAAAACGGAATGCTTTATATTGAATTAGAGCGTATCGTGCCAGAAGAGAAAAAAGCACGTTCAATTAAAATCAAATAAATACTAACGTTAAAGGTGTAGGGGTAAATTATCCCTACACTCTAATTAAATATTATAAAAGGTAATCATGTCACAGGGTCAAGAACAAGTTGCAGAACGAACAAAACTTAAATCACCAAATAAATATTTTGTGATATTTTTAAATGATAACGTAACACCTGTAGAATACGTTATACAAGTATTGACGACATTTTTTGGTAAAACAAATGAAGAAGCCCATAATATTACATTAGAAGTCCATGAGAACGGCAGATCAGTTGCTGGTGCATATAGCTATGAAGTAGCAGAACAAAAATGCATAGAAACAGTTACAGATGCAAGAAAACATAGCTACCCACTTGATGTAGTTATGGAAGAATCAGTATAAAATCCACTTGACAATTTAAAATCTTGATGTTATAATACATATAACTAATGAGGTATTCTGGCATGAAAGTAAACATAAATGATATACAAGGCGAAATAGCCAAACAAGACGAACGTTATACAGTTATTGATAACAAAAGTCTTAACAATCTCATATTAAGCTCTACAAGATTAAAGCCAACATGTTCAACTAATGGACATAATCATAGTGGACAGGAAGAAATTTATTTCTTTGTAGAAGGTTCAGGTAAAATGGAGTTGGGTGAAGAAACTATTAATTTTGTAGAAGGTGATGTAGTGTTAATACCAGATGGTATATTTCACAAAGTTATAGCAGGACCCGTTGGTGCATATTTTGTATGTGTATTTGATGGACAGAGATATGATCATGGAAAATAATAAGACAGTAGGATTTACATGTAGCACATTTGATTTACTTCATGCTGGACATATAGGCATGTTAAGAGAAGCAAAAGCAAATTGTGATTATTTAATTATAGGATTGCAAAGCGATCCAACTATTGATCGACCCGATACTAAAAACAAACCAATACAAACAATGGTAGAACGTTATGCACAACTTAATGCATTAAAACTAGTTGATGAGATTGTCCCATATCAAACAGAACAAGATCTAATTGATATATTAGAATTATTTGCAATTGATGTAAGATTCTTAGGCGAAGAATATAGAGAAAAAGAATTTACTGGAAAAGATGTGTGTCGTAAACGTGGAATTGAATTACATTTTAATAAGCGTGATCACAGATTCAGCACAAGCGATTTAAGAAAACGTGTTTGCGAAAAGGAAACTAAATGACAATACATGCAATGATTGATTTGGAAACATTAGGCACTTCTCCTGATTGTGCGGTATTAACTATTGGTGGTGTTAAGTTTAATCCCAATGCTATATCAGAACCATATCAACCTTTCTACTATAGATTTGAAGTAGACGAACAATTAGAAAAAGGTCGCACAGTATTAGACAGCACATTAGAATGGTGGGGCAAACAAGCTGAAGATGTTCGTGAAGAAGCATTAGGTGATGCAGATAGAACACCTGTGTTAGAAGTATTGCAAGCACTAAACAAATGGTGTGTGGGTGTTGATACTATTTGGTGTCAAGGACCTGCATTTGATATTGTAATATTAGAAAGTATGTTTAAAGAATACAATCATCACATACCTTGGCCGTTTTGGAAG